>Ga0206864_1079_pt1 | contig 32969 bp, 33 predicted proteins | sample Alteio_BWOrgCont_42_FD_152632 | JGI IMG/M metagenome (GOLD analysis project Ga0206864, IMG submission 152632) | Enriched cells from forest soil in Barre Woods Harvard Forest LTER site, Petersham, Massachusetts, United States -... | ecosystem: Environmental > Terrestrial > Soil > Temperate forest >...
ACTGAACGGAAATGCAGCACATTTAATAAACAATGCAAATCAAGAGTCAAGAACCAAGAACCAGGAACCAAGATAAGGAGACAAATTCCGGCCAGTTGAAGCTAAACAAAGATTCAAATGGTCCAGGTCAGTCTCTTTTCGACAGTCTGTCCATCTCATCTGTATTTTTCTTTCCCGCATGTGCGGGATTGGTTCTTGACTCTTGGTTCGAATGAATAAATAAAATCAAAGTAATGAAATTAACCATCAACTCCCTTTCAAAAACGTATGCCAACGGCGTGCAGGCCCTTAAAGATGTTTCGCTAACCCTTACCAACGGGATGTTTGGGCTTTTAGGGCCAAACGGCGCGGGTAAGTCGTCGTTAATGCGAACGATAGCGACCTTACAGGAGGCCGATTCCGGCAGTGTTTTTTTGGACGACCTGGATGTGCTTAAAAATAAGACCCGAGTGAGGCAATTATTGAGTTGCCTGATAATACTACCGTGCTGCCGTAGTCCTGGCTGATTGAAAGACTGTCCTGCTTAAATCCTTCCACCCATACTTTGCGCATGTTCCATTCGTCCTTCACAACTGTATCGATATAGCTCTTACCGTTGGTGCCGTACCATCCATCGGTGCTGAGATTGGCAATATTCGGGCAGGTGACGATCACCAGGTAGGCGTTCCGGTTGTTTTCATAGCCGTGTTTAAAAACAGCGCTGATGTTTAAAGTTTTGTTATCCTGGCTGATACGAGCAAACGATTCGGCGTCCAGGGCGAGCCTTACCCGGAAGGGCCCTTGTTCAAAAAGGACATTCACTGCTGTGCAGGATTTGACATTGATGGTATCGAAGCCTTTAAAATTCAGATCGGAATAGTCCTTGAAAGGGGTACGGAAAGACCCGCCCAGGTAAACCGCACGAACGCTCAGGTCGTAGAAACAAAGCGATACCGCGATAATTGCTAAGGCTATTGCCAGGAGTTTAGTGCTCGTTTTCATTTTTCATTATCCGGTTTGTGGTTAAAGTTTTCAGCCTTAAACCTTTTATATAGGGCTGCTATATCATCCAAATCCATATCCAAAAGGTAGATGTTCCTGAAATATTCGGGGAGGTCTTGCTGTATAAAACGCTCCTTGCGATATACTTTAACCTTATCGCGGCCATCCGGGGCCACAAAAAGGCCCAGCCCTCGTTTATTATAGATAAAGCCCTGGTTTTGCAGGAATTCATAGGAGCGCATTACCGTATTTGGGTTTACTTCCAACTCAACGGCAAGGTCTCGCACCGAGGGTATTTTTTGCTCGCCTGGCCATTTGCCGAGCAAAATATTTTCGCTCACCAGGGCCGCTATCTGCAGGTATATCGCTTCGTTGTCTCTGAATTCCATGCTGCGATCCGTTAAACCTGCTTTTCGGTTAACCTCAGGTAGGCGGCAGCCCATAAAATGAGCGCCAGTCCAGAGGTTAGGCTGTAAAAAAAGACGTCCATCGCTTTTAAGGGCAAAATCGAATAAAAAGTATGGCCCTCGAAAAAGTTCACCTGCGCAAAGGGTATGGCCGCTGTGATGTTTATTCCCAACATCGTTTCCATGACAGGTTTATTGACCAGTGTTAAAGCCATCAGGCCGATAAAAAAAACAAAAGCGGTCTTAATAAAATGCAGCTTTTTAAAAAATATCGCTCCGCAGATCGCCACGCCGTGCATCATGGCGAAAAGTAATAATATCCAGCCAACGCCGGCCACGTGAAGGGGATTGAACACTTCAAACCGCATAGGCCAACGCCTGGTATTTAAAATAAGCCCCATGATGGCTGGAAAAGCGGCAAGGAAGACTATTTGAAAGATAACATAGGAGTATAACCAGGCGACGAGGAATTTTTCGAAATGCGAAGCCGGAAGTGTAAGAGCGGGAACCGCCTTTCTCTTGTCGCCCATCTCTGCAAAAATGTTACTGGTGAACATGGTTCCGGCGAGCATCAGTACGATTGCAAAAAGCCCGCTTTGTACAGCCATGTTCATCGGTTGATCATCGACAATATAGGTGTAAAATCCAAGGCCCAGCGCCAGCACGCCGATCAGCACCCCGAGAGACATCAAATAACTCTTATAATGCTCCACCGTATGCTTAATAAACAAGCGGCCAAACCTGCTGAAATTGAAAATATTACTCATGCCGGGTGGGGTTTAAGATGTTTAATAGTGGCTTGCTATCGCTGATTATCGCATTAAAAAGCAGCTCAATGTCCGGCTTGCTGAATTTGGCCGTCGTGTTGGCCAGGATGGCGTTTTTACCGCGCATGCTTTCTTCCTCGTACAGCACCTGCATCCCGTCTGTATCGGCGTATACGCCGAAGCTTAGCCTTTCGGTCACCTCGTCGATGGAACAATTAACCACAATATCACCCAGGTGCAACACCAGCAGCGTGTCGATCAAGCTGTCAAGGTCGCGCACCTGGTGGGTGGATATAACGATACAGCGGTCTTCGGTTAACACCGATGCGATCAGCTTACGGAACTGCACTTTTGAAGGGATGTCGAGGCCGTTGGTAGGTTCGTCCATAATCAAAAGGCTGGTATGCGTGGCCAAACCGAAGGCGATCATCGCTTTTTTTTGCTGACCAAAGGATTGTTTATCCATTACCGCGTCCAGTTCAACATCCAGTAATTTGAGGTAGCTGTAAAAATCGCTTTTGCTGAATTTTGGGTAGAAGCCTGCTGTATTGCCCACAAATTGCACCGGGCTGAGCGAGGGCACGAAAAGCTCCTCGGCAATAAAATAAATGTCTTCTAAAACGGCCACCGGACGTTTAGCCACATTAAACCCTTTAAAGCGGCAGGTTCCGCTGGCGGCAAATACCAGGCCCACCATATTTTTGAGCAAGGTAGACTTACCTGCACCGTTTTTGCCCAGCAAGCCATAGATGTGACCATTCTGTAAGCTGAGGTCTAAATCCTTAAAAAGCAGCGGCTGGCGCGGATACGAAAAATTAAGCCCTTTTATCTCTATCATGTACAATAGTGTATTAGTATAATAGTACACTACAAACGTAAGGATAAATTTTGTTATTCCAAATGGAAAGAAAAAAGATTTCATGAACTCCTCTCGCGGTTCCCTCATACAGGTTTACCCGCCGGCAGGTAGCAAACTACCCCATCATAATACACTTAACTCCGTGACCCCTAAATTACAAGCTAATTAGTTCAGGATCAGTGTGATAATATTTCGTAACGTAACTCGTAGTGTAACGTAAGCTTACAGCTATTGTACCCTTACGAAAACTGCTTTTTGTTCCCTCAAAACGAAATTGCATTTTTGTTAGGGATTACAATTTTGAAAAATAACAAGCGCCGTTCAACTGCTGCTTTTGAGATGGGCTGTTGAATTCTACCTTGCAAAACCCTGTTTGGCGAGATGCCCGATGAAATAGTCAAATCAATGGTTTGAGCCGGCAATAAAACAATAGAAATCAGCAGCAAAGCACAAGCAAATCACCATCAACCACAAGCAAACCACTATCAACCACAAGCAAATCACCATCAGCCACTATTAATCCACAAGCAAAAAAGCGCAATAACACCCTGCTTTTTCTCCAAAAATCAGCCGTAAATAACTGATAATTAGTTCTTTGACATATTGAATTTTTAATTTGCATCTCGTTCTTCGCGTGCAAAACGATAAAATTTTGCGCCATCCTGGTCGCGACTGCAAAAATCTCGGCTGTTTGAAATCCAACTTCCGGGGTGCTGTCTCGGAAGTTGGACGAGGCAAGATCAAAATGGCACCCTCAGCCAGCGCATTGAAATCAAAAAAAAATCACACGGAATTCACACACCATTCACACGGAAATCACACCCCATTCACACGAAATTGTATAGAAATCACACGATGATCACATGGTGTTTTTCTGGAAATACAAATATAAATAGTTGATATTGAGATATTTGAAATATTTAATATCTGTTCCAGGTGCTAAAAAAAATAAATATCCCGCAAAAAAACACAGCGCATTCAAACCTGTAAGCAGATAACTTACTATCGCGATAGAAAGAGAAGGAGTACGAGAAACCCAAGGTCGCAGGCAATTAAGCGGATTCGCGCGCGGGGAAGGCGTGATTATTTTAATATTTTGATAATTCTCGATAATTTTCCCTCTAATTTAGTTTTCTGTTTAGTGCTTGTCGTGATAGAACAAATTCTTCTAATGCAAACCCCGGAATTATGCGTACCTCTTTAGCTTTTTTATACTTAGTTGGCCTGATGCTGATTTGCAGCTGTAGCACCCCTAAACAGTTAAATCGGCTCCAGGATCCACAAGTGACAGAAAGTTTATCACGTGTAAAAACAGTGCTGATCTATGGACCCCGAAGTCTGGGAGCGATAGAGCAATATCCACCTGGCGTTAAAGATTGGTATGCCGGTGATATTATAAGCGATGATTTAAAATCCCTGGGGATAAAGGTAGTTTATAATGAGAATGAGCCCCACGATATGGCAATTTTTTTTGCACTGAACAGTAGTCAGGGTGTTGCACCCTACGGCGACAGTTCATCTGATATTAGCCGGGGTTTTTATTTATTTGGAGGTGCAATTAAAATTGAACTAAAAGATTTGGGTGTCGTGTTTATAAAAAAAATGTATGGTAAAAGCTGGGGTGATTTTGGGCCGCCCGTATATTATCAACAGACCGCAACATCCCGAAAGGCATATCGTAAGCTTGATTATAATTATGGAAGTTTTTCAGAAGCTGCCAGTGCGTTTAAAGAACAAATGCTTGCCAGCGGTATGATGCAGTTTATTGAAGTTTTGAAAGCCAATAAATCAAAATAAAAATAGTGAATGGTGAGTAGTGAGTGAGTGAATGGTTAAATTAAAAATATGCTTTGCTGATAATTAGCTCTTTGACATATTTAATATTTGACCACGATGTCACAATCGTAATTCGTAAATCGTAATTCGTAAATCAAATCACCCTCCCCATAAAAGGATCGCTATACCCGGCTTCACCTGTTTCCACCCTCCCTGCGAATCGTTGCGAAAACGAACTATTGGCGGCTACAGCTACTGAAAAATCGTACCAGCCGAAGCTTTTGCCAAGGTCTAAAACGTGGGTCGATTTTGACCCCGCCGGAACAGTTAGTTGCCTGGAACCCGCTTGGTAAGCATTGTCCTCGAATGTGATTTGAACCGACTGGCTTCCTGAATTGATGACGACCAGTTCAGCATGTCCACCGTGTTTGGAGGAGCCTGTTTCCGGCAGGTAATTCAGCTTCACCTGCAATGCCGGGTCGGCCTCATTTCCTTTAAACTCGCGGTAAAAGCCGTTGGGGCCGTAAACGCGGAGGTGGTAATTTTTATCTTCAAATTCATTGAGGGGCCAGTTGGCGGTTAAGGTGTCGCCGGCCGTGAGACCGTAGGCCCAGGTGCGCACGCTTTCAAAAGCCTGCTGGTCAGTTCCTTTGGCCTGCAGGTATTTTCCCGGGGCATAAACATTAAAGGGTGCGCCCAGTGATTTGGAACCAAAGGATTTGCTGCCTGCCGTAAAGGCTATTTCCAATGCGTTTTTGTCGCTGTTGAGTTGGGCATGCGCGTATAGTTCGTAGGGCAGGGCGCAGGAGCGGCGGATACCCGGTTCCTGCTGCGGCATATAGGGCGAAGATTTGGCATTTTGGTTGAACGCTGCGATCTCCGCTGCGGTAAGCGGTTTAAAGTCCGAGGGCGTTTTTTTAAATTTAGCCTTGTGGATGCTTTCCACAAAAGGATCGCGTTTGACAAACTCCGGCTGGGCGATGGTTTCGCCGTGAAATGGCCTGAATACTGAGGTAAGGTTTCCGCACACGGTTCGCCGCCAGTCGCTGATATTTGGTTCCTGCACTTTTTTACCCGTTTTTTTTGCCAAAAATTCTTCCAAAAACTGGAGGGTGGAGGTATGATCAAAAACTTCAGAGTTAACCCATCCGCCTTTTGTCCAGGGCGAAGCAATCACCATCGGCACCCGGAAGCCCAAGCCTATCGAGCTTTCTTTGTCAAATTTTTCAGGGAAATTGTTTCTTTCAAGCTCCTGTTCCAGTGTTACAAAATCGACACTCGTATTTATCCCTTTTGATACCGCCCCGGTTTCCGGTTTGTGCGCGTTGGGCGCCGTAAAGGGTGGCACATGATCGAAATAGCCGTCGTTCTCATCGTAGGTAAGGATAAAGATGGTCTTTTTCCATATCTCGGGGTTTTCCGTGAGTATTTCCAGCGCTTCGGATACGTACCAGGCCCCAAACCATGCCGAGCTTGGGTGATCGGAAAAGCTCTCGGGCGCCGAAAGCCACGAAACAGTTGGTAAAGTCCCGCTTTTTACATCCTCCCTGAACTGGTGGAGCACATCGCCCTTTGGCACCTGCAATTCCCGCTCAATGCCATTATCGTCGTATTTGAGCGTTTCGAGCTTTCGGTGATCCGGGTCCTTTTTATTGGCGACAAAGGCTTTGCGGTGGATGCTTTTTTCATGTTCAGAAAGATTCTCAAACATACCTTCCTTCCAACTCTCCAATTCTTTGTTAGCGCCGTCAAGGTCGTTCTGCATATCCCTTAGTTGCTGTTTAAGCTGTTTGGCGCTTTGATCTCCGGGCGGTAATGCCGCTATCTGCTTTTTCAAAGCGTCGATCTTCGCAGGCAATTCCGCCGACTTCTTCTTCATTGCAGCCAAATGCGCCGGGTACAGGTGGATATTGTATTGTGCGAAAAACTCCAGCGGGTTATCCTGGAAATTCGAAAGCCAGTCGTCTTCTTCTCCTTCGAAGCCGGTGTCGATGGCAACCTCGTTCTGGTAGCATTTCCAGGATATGCCATGGTGTTCCAGCCGCTCGGGGAAGGTAGCCCATTTGAGCGTGCCATAATCCATGTCGTCATTCCAAACATGCGCCCTTGAATTCTCATGCTGCTCTTCCCGTACGGTGCCCGTCCAAAAGTATAGCCGGTTTGGATTGGTGCCGGTTAATGCCGAGCAGAAATGCTGGTCGCAAACGGTAAAGGCATCTGCCAGGGCATAGTAAAACGGGATATCTTCGCGGGTATAGTAACCGAGGGTTAAAGGCATATCGGCGTATTCCGGAATGCTGTTCCGTTTGTTCTCCAGCCATTGATCGAATTTGCCGTCGTTGCGGGAGCTCACCTGGTTTCCCCAGGAGTGGGGGAGGGAGTCCATCCACGTGGCGTTTGTGTTTTTGATGTCGAGCCGGAACGGCGCATAGGTTTCGCCTTTTTTGTTAGACTGCAGCCAAACCGCATTGCCATTTGGCAGCGTAATAATGCGGGGGTCGTTAAAGCCGCGTACGCCTTTCAGGGTGCCGAAACAGTGGTCGAAGGAACGGTTTTCCTGCATCAGGATCACAACATGTTCGGCATCGAGGTAGGTGCTTCCATGCGGCGCCTCGATGGCCATCGCCTTTTGGATAGACTCCGGAATAAAATTAGTAAGTCCGGCTGCGCCTGTGAGCAGTGCCGCTTTTTTTAGAAAATCCCTGCGGGTATCGTTCATGAGGAATAAATTATCGATGCATCAAACTGTAAAGCAATATTACTAAAGCCCTACTGTAAAAGCGCTGCTAAAGTATAATTCTTTGGCCTTAAAGCTCGGCAAGGGATGTGACCGGCGGGTTATGAAATTGTAAACAAATTTGGTAGTATGGCGTCAACCTCAGCCGAAGTTTCTTTCGGACGCCTGCATAACAAAAGTTATCCGCCAGCTGGCGGACGTCACTCGCAGCTTCTTCCGGACTTTCGGACTTCTCCAGTACCTCCTTTGCCTGGTTGAAATGACTTTCTTCATGCGTCACCACCATTTGGCAGACGGTTTCGAGGTCAAATACCAATGGTAATTTCCCGGGATAGGCTATCCTGGTTTTTCCATTGAAGAATATTTGCAGTTCCTTCAGGTGTTTGACCGTCTCGGCGGACGGTTTGTAAAACAACCCTTTGCGGTTATAGCGTTCCATCGGGACGCATGGCTTGAAAAACGACAATTTGAATCAAATCTCAAATCTCATATCTCGCATCTCATATCTCTGCTAAACGCTCACTGTCAACTGCTCACTGCTCGTGATGTTCCTTTTCCTCGCGCTCAATAGTAATGGTGCACTCGCCTATCAAGGCGGCCAGGGCGCCGATGGCTGCCAGCACAGGCGCTACAAGTGCGCCCACAACGCCGATGGTAAGCGGGAAAGACATCAGTTCTTTCCCCGATTTATCAATGATGGTTATCTTCCTGACGTTGCCTTCAGCAATTAGTTCTTTTATCCTGTTTATCAGGTTTTCCCCGTGTGCGGAGAATGATTCCTTTGTCATAACGGTTTTTATTTATTGGACTGTTTCAAGCGTTGTATGTTACAAACGGATGCTGTTCATCGTAATATAACCGCGGCCCCTTTCAGGAGGATTCCGATGATTCGCTGCCGGCGCCAATAAAATTTGGGCATCGGGCGCAATGAAGGTGCGGGTTGGTTGAATGTAACCATCAAACTGAAGGCGGCAAAACATATGTTGTGTGTGGTTGTCTGAACGCCTATGATATTCCATATCACGGTTTGCACGAATACTTCAGGGACGCCATTAAAAAATTAGTTAACAATAAACAGGTTAAATACCGTATTTTCGCCACAGAATATATATTAAAAATTGCTTGGTTGCAACCGATTGTAAAACATAAGTGGATTTTAAACGTTGTTGGGGTTTCCCGTGTTTTTTGTAATATGAGTTATTTTAGATCTGCCTTATTTTTTGTAATTGTTTTACTTTTTTGTGCAATAGCCCATCCGGCTTCCGCACAAAACATCCCGCAAAATCTTTCAAACATCAATGTTAACGACCTAACCGACGCCCAGATCAGCCAATTGCTGGCGCAGGCGCAGGCCAATGGTTTAAGTGATAGCCAGATTATTCAGCAGGCGCAGGCCATGGGCTTGCCATCTGACCAGGCGCAGTTGCTGCAACAGCGGATTGCCAAAATTCGTGCTTCGGGTCCGGGTGGTAAATCGAAGAATAATTCTAATTTTTCCGACACATCGTCTAACCAGTCGAGGCGGCTCAATTTTCCGATTGATACATCTTCAAGGAATGACACCAGCCAGAATAAATACAAACAGAACCTTTTTCAGGTGCTTAAGCCCAGAATATTTGGCGCTGATCTTTTCAGGAACAGCACTTCATCCTTCGAGCCGAACTTACGGCTGGCAACGCCGTCAAATTATATGGTTGGCCCTGACGACCAATTAGAGATAGATGTTTTCGGCAATTCCGAGGCAACCTGGCGGCTTAACGTGACGCCAGAGGGAAATATAAATATACCCGGTGCGGGGATACTCAATGTGTCGGGTAAAACCATTGAACAGGCTACCGAGGCAATAAAAGGCAGACTTGCCGCTAATAAGTACGCCATCGGGCATGGCACAAGTGTACAGGTCAGTTTGGCCAATATCCGGAGCATAAGCGTGATCGTGGCAGGAGAGGTTGAAAAACCAGGCACCTATACTTTGCCATCGTTGGCCACAGTATTTAATGCGCTATATGAAGCCGGCGGCCCCAGCGACGAAGGGACATTCAGGCAAATCGAAGTGATCCGCAATAACCGGTTGTACAAAACCCTTGATGTTTATGATTTTTTGACCAAAGGCGAGCAAAAAGGTAATATCATTCTCCAGGATCAGGACATCATACGGGTTCCGACCTACCGGGTGCGCGTTGACCTACGGGGCGAAATAAAGATCCCTGCCTTATTCGAGGTATTGCCGGGCGAGACGCTGCAGGATGTGTTGACATTTGCGGGCGGCTTTAAAAGCCACGCCTATACGGCAATGATTAAAGTTTCACAAATAAGCGACCAGCAACGCAGGCTTGCCGACATCCCTGAAGCCGATTATAAAAATTACATTCCTTTGCAGGGGGACATCTATACGGTCGACACAGTATTGCAGCGTTATGAGAACCGTATCACCATTAACGGCGCGGTCTTCCGACCGGGGGAATATGAATTGCAAAAGGGCATGACTCTAACCCAGCTTATAACAAAAGCCGCTGGTTTGAAGGAAGATGCCTTCATGGGCGTTGGAAGCATTATCAGGCTTAACCCGGATAACAGCACCTCGGCGGTGATTTTTAATTTGAAGGATGTTGAAAATAAGGCAGTACCCGACATCACTCTGCAGCGCGAGGACATCGTGAATATTTCCTCGATATTTGATCTCCGCGACAAATTCACGGTGACCATCTATGGAAGTGTACGCCATCCCGGAGTTTTTGCATATGCCGATAGCCTTAGCCTGGAGGACCTGATCGTTAAGGCCGGTGGATTCACCGCCGACGCGAGTCCCCTCCGGATTGAAGTTGCACGAAGGGTTTCCAGCGGCGACCCGATGTCGAAGGATAGCAAAATAGCCCAGGTTTATATCACCGAAGTCGATCCTGGTTTAAAACAGCAATCCGTCAATTTTACCCTTCATCCCTATGATATCGTTTCAATTTATTCAGTACCCGGTTACGAAAAACAAAAAACGATAGTGATTGAAGGCGAAGTGCAGTATCCGGGGCCATATACCCTGCAAAATAAAAACGAAAAGATATCAGATGTTATTAAGCGAGCTGGTGGTCTTACGGTATTTGCGGATCCGGATGGCGCAACCCTTAAACGAACTTTCCTCCAAATAATAGGTGTTGATGAAAATACAGTGGATTCAACGGATATAGAAAAGGATCGGATACAACGCTTAAACAGGTTGAAAAAAACATTTAAAGACAGTACCGACACTACAAAAGCCACACTTATCCAACAGCCAAGCAACGACTATATTGGCATTAATCTCCGTGAAATTATGGCCAAACCCGGCTCCAACACGGATTTAATTTTGGAGGATGGCGATATTTTGAGAATTCCTAAAGAACGGCAAATTGTGCGGATTAACGGCGAGGTTTTGTACCCAAGCGCCGTAGTGTATGCCGATAATAAAACCTTCAACGAGTATGTCTCGAATGCCGGAGGGTTTTCACCTACAGCGCTAAGGAAGTCGGCGTTTATAATTTATCCTAATGGGACGGTAAAAGGATCGCGAAAGTTTCTTTTTTTTAACACGAGGCCAAAAGTCAAGCCAGGAAGCGAGATAATTGTACCCAAAAAACCCGAAACGCCACCGATACCGCCAACAGAAATAATAGGGATCACTTCAGGCCTGGCATCGATTGCAGCAGTTATATTTGCCATCATCAGCCTGCATAAATAATGTTTGATTTAAACCCCGACAGTGTTTATGGAGCCAATCACACAGCGTAACAACCCCAACAGCCCGGCCGAATTTTCGGTCAGGGACCTGGCGAAAAACATCTCCCTGCTGTCGAGGTTTTTGATGCGCAAATGGAAAGTAATATTAATTTGCGCCATTGCCGGCGCCCTGCTGGGTTGGTGTTATGCCACTTTTAGAAAAACCGTATACACCGCCGCAGTTAGTTTCACTGTTGAAGGGGATGAAGATTCGCCGCAGGGAATTTCGGGCTTGGCTGAGCAATTCGGTGTCAACCTGGGTGATAAAAAAAGCAGCCTCTTCAATGGGGATAACCTGATCGTTTTTTTTAAATCAAGGTCGATGGTGCAAAAAGCGCTGTTGAGCGAAGCTACATTCGGTAACCGAACGGAAGTATTGGTCAATCGTTATATCGAATTCAATCATCTCCGCAGCAAGTGGGCTCAAAGCGCCACCTTGCGGAACCTAACATTCACGCCAAACGAACAAGGACTTACCCGGTTGCAGGATAGCATTTTGGGCGCATTCTATAAAAAAATTACGAAGGAAAGCTTAGACGTTGACAAGAACGATAAGAGATTGAGCATTATCAACCTCGAATTCAAATCAAAAGACGAGCTTTTTGCCAAAGCCTTCGCCGAAACAGAAACGGCAAATGTGGTTGATTTCTACATAAAATCTCAAACATATAAATCGCAGCACAATGTCGATATTTTGCAATACCAAACCGATTCGGTGAGGCGGGTATTAAACAGCTCGCTTTCAGGTATGGCCGAATCAACTGACGACGCCCCAAACGCTAATCCATTAAAACAGGTGCTGTTGATTCCGCAGCAAAAAAAGCAGGTGGATGTGGAAGCCAGCAAAGAAGTTTTGGCGGAATTGATTAAAAATCTTGAACTGGCGAAGTACACTTTAAGGAAGGAAACTCCGTTAATCCAATTCATCGACCAGCCGATATTGCCGCTTGATAACGACCTCGTGACCTGGTCAAAAGGCATAACGATAGGGGCTATTTTAGGTATTGTTTTGTCTATCTTTATATTGTCAGCAATAAAAATATTAAAAAGTATGATGGCCTGAACCCCGTTAGGGCATTAATGGCTATTTAATAAACTCGCCTTGCCGTCTATAAAAAAAAACATATTCTACAGCATCCTTTTAACAGCCAGCCAGGTTATGTTTTCGTTGGTGATATTGCCATACATAACCAGGGTGCTTGGCCCTAAGGGTGTTGGCCGGGTATCATTTGCCGATAGTACTACACAGTATTTTATAATTTTTGCTTCGCTCGGCATACCTGTGTACGGGGTAAGGGAGGTTGCGAGGCATAAAGGCGATAAAAAGATCCTCTCAAGACTTTTTTCCGAATTGCTGGTCGTATTGCTGCTGGCAACCGTGGTTTTATCGGTCATCTATTTAATTCTCATCTACCTGGTTGGCGACTTTCGGAGCGACAAGGATCTTTTCTACCTGGGCGTAGTCCAGCTGATCTTTAGTTCGTTCATCTTTGATTGGTTTTACCAGGGGCTCGAAAATTTTAAATATATAGCGCTCCGGACGTTCTTTATCAGGTTAGGCGCCACCATTGTAGTGATGGTGGTGGTAAAACAAAGCACCGACGTTTTTTTGTACTACGGCATGCTTACCATCACGGTAATCGGCAACTCGATTTTAAATATTTTCTTCATTTCAAAATTCGCTGATTTCAGTTTCAAAGACCTGCATATTGTCAGACATCTGAAACCCATCTTCACCTTTTTCAGTACCAGGTTTGTAACCAGCGTATATGTTATTTTGCTGACAGTGGTTTTAGGGTTTGTCGCCAGCAAGGAGTCGGTGGCTTACTTTTCATCGTCCTATAAGATATATATGGTGATCCTCGCCTTTGTGGTGGCTTTTAGCTCGGTCCTGATACCAAGGCTTTCCGAATACGTTTTTTTAAATAAACACCAGGAAGGCATAGCGCTTATCTCAAAGTCGCTCGCTATGATTTTTAGCTGCGGCATACCCATCGTGGTGGCCGTCTTTTTTTTCTCAAAGGGGATCGTGCTTCTGCTATTCGGTTCGAAGTTTTTACCGGCAAGGGCCGATTTGGAATTATTAAGTCCACTGATATTGGTTATCAGTGTCAGCAATGTTTTTGCCATGAATGTTTTAACGCCCAGGGGAAAAGAGGGGCAGTTTCTGAAAGCAACCATTGCGGGAATGATTTTAAGCATTGTACTGATGTTTCTCTTACTGCCGACCTTATCCGATAAGGGCGCCGCAATTACCCTGCTCGCAACCGAATGCGTTGTGTGCTTGTTTTTAGGGTATTACTCCTATGAGTATCTCACCGATCTTAAGATCAACGTAAAATTGATTTTCTTAAACCTGTTAAATGCCGTGGTGGTTTTTGGGTTGGCTAACAGGTTAATGCACTTGATAGACCTGCCTTTTATTTACCAGTTTTTGATTTCGGCCGCTTTGGCCCTAATTATTTACCTGGTATTGCAAATAGTTGTTGTTAACGATCCTTTCGCCGTCCGGCTATTTCAAAAGGCACGAAGCCTGGTGGTTAGGAAAAGTATTTAAACAAGATGCCCAGGATAAGTGTTGTTACGGTTTGCTACAATGCGGCTAACGCGATAGAAGAAACGATAAAGAGCGTATTGAGTTTCCGGGACAATGTCGACTACATTATAATTGATGGGAACTCAACTGACAGCACAGTCGATATCATCCGGAAATACGAAACACAGCTAAAGTTTTGGGTGAGCGAACCCGATAAGGGCATATACGATGCAATGAATAAGGGATGGGAGAAGGCGGATATAAACAGTTTTGTCCTCTTCATGGGAGCAGGGGATAAAATTATGAGTTTGCCGGCTGCTGCCGAACTCGATCTGGCAAATATTTATTATGGTGACGCGACGCCAGGTGACAACAAAATATTTGTAGCAAAGCAGGATGTGAGGTTGAAATTCGGTAATACCCTCCATCATCAATCCTTATTGATTCCGAAACGATTGAATGTAAGCCCGCCTTTTAACACAGCCTACAAAGTGTATGCGGATTTTGATTTTAATCAACGGCTGCTGAAAAAAAAAATCGGGTTCATAAAATTGAACGATTTGCGATCTTATTATTCGCCTGATGGGTTTAGCCAGCACCATAAAACGTTTGAGTGGTTTTATATCATCAAATCCAACTTTGGCTTGTTTTATGCCATGGTGGGATTTATCTATTTTTATTTTCAACAACTGAAATCCGTTATCAAGCGATGAGGAATTTTTTTCGGAAATACAGGAACCCTAAAAGGCTGACCGACTACGTTGCCATCAAGTTTCTTGGCAAAAAGATCGCCGGTTTTGATGAGCTTAAAAACTACTTTACCGGTAAAACCGGCCTTGAGATAGGCGGCCCGAGCCGGATTTTCCAGGATAATAACTACATACCAGTATATGCCCAGGCAAAAAGGGTTGATGGATGCAATTTTAGTAATCAAACAGTTTGGGAAAACACCATTCAGCAAGGCTTAACCTATAACTTTAATGGGGCTGAAATGGGCTATCAATACATAGCTGATGCAACCGATCTGAGTGAGATTCCGGATAACAGCTACGATTTTATTTTGTCCTCCCATAGCCTGGAACACATCGCAAATCCGTTTAAGGCTTTGAAAGAATGGTTAAGGGTGCTTAAAAAGGGCGGACTGATCTTAATCATTGTGCCCGACCGCAATTATACCTTTGATAATAAGCGACCGGTTACCGGGTTTGAGCATATGGTATGTGATTTTGATGACAACACCGGCGAAAACGATTTGACGCATTTGGAAGAAATCCTCTCCCTGCACGATTTGTCACTCGACCCCGGCGCAACCGACTTTGAGCATTTCCGCAAACGAAGCAATGATAATTTTAACAACAGGTGCCTGCATCATCATGTATTCGATATTGACCTGTTAAAGCAGCTATTAGAGCACCTGGCAGTGAAGCCGGTATTAACTGATGTGGCCCCGCCTTTTAATTTGATTATTGCCGGAATTAAGTAACATCTCAAATGCAGGACCCCGGTATATTGATTGTTATAGTGGTTTACAATACCAGTTTTGAATCTTCCAAAACTTTTTTATCGATGACTGAGTCAGTAAAAAAATTTGCACAGAAACTTGACCTGGTGGTGTATGATAACAACCCAGCCGGAAAAATGCCTGTAGCGGATGGTTATGGGTTTTGGAATATTACCTATATTCCAGATAGAAACAACAGCGGAGTGAGCAAAGCCTATAATGTTGCAGCCGGAATTGCCGCAGATCGCTCCAAAACGTGGCTCATGCTACTCGACGAGGATACCGACTTCCCGGTTGATACGATAAGGACTTATGTAACGGCTATCGGGGCTCATCCACACGAGGAATTATTTGCGCCGATTATGCTGACAAGCGACCGCAAAATCATTTCGCCGGGTTTTTTCCGGTTGATGCGCGGCTTTTACGCAAATCAAGCTGACCCTGGCCCAGGCAGTTTAAAAGGCAAATCGCTTATTAATTGCGGATTGTGCATTAAATTAGATACTTTTAAAAAGCTCGGCGGTTATAATGAACTTATTAAGCTCGATTTTAGCGATCATGAATTCATCAGGAGATTTAAAGAACAGGTAACAGACGGGTTTTTCCTGGTTAATCTCCAGGTGGTACACGGCTTGTCTACCAGCACGCGTAACAGTTACAATAGCGACATAAAAAGGTTTCAATACTATTTGGAAGGGGCGCGCTATTTTTCCCGTTCACTCGCTGAATCGCTGATGATTAATTTCCATGTTTTTTTAAGAGCTTTGAAATTAAGTGTTTTACATAAAAACAGAGCTTTCCTGGCGAAAGCTCTAAAATCAATTTTTAAATAGGACATGGCTGACGAAATAAAGCCGGCAATCGACTTTAATCCTTTTTTTGTGTATGTGGGGGCTTTTATCCTACCGATACTTTTATATCAGTTGGATTGGTCGTACTTGTACCCCACCCTGTCGTGGCAGTTGCTGATGTTTCTCCTGGCAACTTTTTTAATCAGTATTGCGATTGGCTTATATATCCATAAAAGACGTGTAATCGTTTATACTAAAAACATAAAGCTCCTTCATTTCCGATGGATCCTGGTGTTGATTACGATAGGCAATATCATGGATTTTGTGTACCAGCGACAAGTACCGTTGTTTTCAATACTGAACAAAATTACCTATGATAATTATGGTTTCTTTGGTATACCAACCTTCGGCGTGTTACTTTCCACATTCGGGGGCTTTATGTCGGTTTATTTGTTTAATTGTTTTTTGGTGACCAGGCGAAAAAAATACCTGTTTGGCTGCCTTTATCTTTTTATTTTCCCTTTGCTCATATTCAGCAGGGGAGCGATATTGCTCGCGCTCTCCAGCATGCTTTTTCTGTACCTGTTCTCCATCAGGAAAAATAAGCTAAAAGTATATTTCAGAATGCTGATCGTAATTTTGATTGCTTTGCTTGGTTTCGGCTATCTCGGTAACATCCGCTCGAGTAATCAGTACGATAAAGAAGGTAAAATAAATGATATCATCCTAACTTTGGGTCAGGCAAAACCGTCCTTTGTAAATTCTTCAGTCCCAACAGCATTCTTTTGGTCGTATATTTATATTTCATCGCCTTTGGCAAACCTGCAGTTTAACATTAATTCAGCCAAACCGGTTTACGATGAACATCATGCGTTGGGTTATTTAAACTACGAATTGATGTTCGATGCTGTTTCTAAACGTACCGGCGACTTATTTGATATCCCCCTTCCACAAAATTATCAGGTTGCCCCCTATTTAACCGTAAGTACGATTTACTCAAAATCGTACAGTCAATTAGGCTGGTTTGGTATGGGCTTTACGTTCGTTGCGCTAATGGCTTTGTGCCTGATTTACTTGTTGATCTTAAGGCCTGCCAATCCGTTTTTTGCGACAGGCATAGCAATATTAAACACGTTGGTACTTTTCTGTCTATTTGACAACATGATTTCATTTACCGGTTTAAGCTTTCAATTAGTTTATCCGCTACTGTTTTCAATAAAATGGAAAACATCCCGGCACCAGGCCCCCCTGTTGACGCAGGAGCTTACAAATTAGTAAACCCCGAAAAATACTTTAGGCTAATGCAAAAGAACAATTTTGATTTTCTCCGCTTTATTTTCGCTTTCGGGGTTATTCTTGCGCATGTTTATGAGCTGACAATAAATAACGAGGTTTTCCCGGCGGCTAAACATATCGACTCATTCATTGCGGTAAGCGGATTTTTTATCATAAGCGGCTTCTTAATTACCAACAGCTATAGTCGGTGTCGAAATTTTAAAGACTACCTGGTTAAACGAGCGCGGCGGATTTTGCCGGCCTATATATTTGTTATCATTATCTGCTCAATAGTACTTTGCTTAGTAAGTACACATGGTTTCGGGCAATATTTCTCCAACAACTCCTTATATCAATATTTAGCTGCCAACATCCTATTTTTAAATTTTCTTCATCCCTGCCTCCCCGGCGTTTTTGAACATAATTTCATGTGTGCGGTTGATGGCTCTCTGTGGACATTGAAAGTCGAAGTGTCGTTCTACCTGATCTTACCACTTATCTTTTATTTAATTATAAGGATCGGCAAAAAGGCCCTGGCGCTTTTCATGCTCTACAGCTTATGTCTCATTTACAATTTTTGCCTGTATAAATATTTTCAGTTGCATCAAAACTCTGGCCTGTATTTTACTTTAAGCCACCAGCTGCCGTCATTAATGCCGTATTTTATAGCCGGTATGGCCGTTTTCTTCTATTTTGATAAAATGCTGAAATACAAAACACTATTATTATTAATAGCCTTGCCCGTTTATTTAGCGGAGTACTATTGGGGCCTTGAATTGTTACGGCCGCTGGCTTTAACCATGATTATATTTTATGTGGCCTATAGTTTTAGCTTCCTCAATAACTTTGCAAAATATGGCGATTTCTCCTATGGCATTTATATATTCCATTTTCCGGTTATACAATTATTTATAGCCTGCGGTCTTTATCAAAAATACCCATCGTGGATTTCGGTTACTTTAACACTACTGATAAGTTTAATTTTGGGCGTGCTGTCGTGGAATTTTATCGAGAAGAAGTTTTTGACAAAAGCCAGGGTTAGTCACTATCCCAAAAGTGTAATTGGGTAGGAAAGTTTTAGCGTTTTAATAAATTTAAATTGGAAACAAAGTGCTCTGTTTGCCTCGCAGCATATAACGGCGAGAAATATATCCAACGCCAGGTGAAATCAATAATTGATCAGCTTGGCCCCGAGGATGAGCTGATCATAAGTGACGATAGCTCTACCGATGGCACCCTGGCTGTTATAAATGCTTTTGACGATAACCGGATAAAGGTTTTTCAAAATGAAAAGGAAAAGGGTCCAACAGGCAACTTCTCAACTGCGCTTGCGCATGCAAGTTCCGACTACATCTTTCTTGCCGACCAGGACGATCTTTGGCTGCCAGGAAGGGTTAAAAAACACCTGGAACTATTGCAAAACCATGAATTGGTCATTTCGGATGCTGTAGTGGTGAATGAGCACGGGCGCGTGTTGTTTGAATCGTTCTTTAAAGCGAGGAACTCCGGGAAAGGCTTTTTCAAAAATCTAAAAAGAAATTCCTATATCGGCTGCTGCATGTCGTTCAGGCGAAGCCTGCTCACCAGGGCATTTCCTTTTCCAAAGGGCTTGTACATGCACGACTGGTGGCTGGGCCTGGTGGCCGAACTGAAGGGCAACGTTTATTTTTGCAATGATATTTTTTTACAATACATACGCCATGCAGACAACGTCACACAAACGCTGGAGCAGTCCTTACCATTATCGCAAAAGATTTCAAACCGGTGGGGATTTATTAAAGCGCTTGTATCATTCAAAATGGGCGGCAAAATTTAGTTTAATTGAAACAAATATTATATCTGAAAGTAATCATCGCCCGTAAAATGTACCTTAGTAGCTGGTTGGTTGCTGACTTAATACAATTATCATAATCAAGGTCGCTACCCGGCGAACACCCGGTTAGTGACGAATTCATTTTCATGAATAAAAATATTCTTATCACCGGAGGAGCAGGTTTTATAGGGTCGAACCTTTCGGCAAGACTGTTAGAGAAAGGGTATGCCGTCACCGTATTAGACAACCTTTCGATGCAAATACACGGTGATGCCCCTGAATCTACTTCCCGTTTATACCGGTCAATAAAAGATAAGGTAGATTTTATAGAAGGCTCAGTAACCGAAAGGCATCTTCTGGCCAGGGCAATCGAAAATCAAGATATCATTGTGCATTTGGCCGCGGAAACCGGTACAGGCCAATCGATGTACAATATCCAGCATTATACCAATGTCAACATCGGCGGAACGGCCCTTTTGTTGGATTTGCTGGCAAATACAAAACACCATGTCGATAAATTTGTCGTAGCTTCTTCAAGGGCAATTTATGGCGAAGGTAAATATTTCTGTGACGAATTTGGCATTGTTTATCCCGGCCACCGGACAGATGCATTCATGAAAAAAGGTGATTTTGAAGTTAAGTATCCGGGTTGTAACGCGCCGTTAAGAGCCGTGCCTACCGACGAGGATTCGAAAATACATCCCTCCTCAGTATATGGCATCACCAAACAAAACCAGGAGCAAATGGTAATGACGGTTTGTCCGGCTATCGGCATTAGTCCCGTTGCTTTTCGTTATCAAAATGTATATGGGCCAGGACAATCGCTTTCAAATCCCTATACGGGAATCCTTTCGATATTTTCAACGCTTATCAAAAACGGCAAAGAAATAAATGTATTTGAGGACGGTAGGGAAACAAGGGATTTCGTTTTTATTGATGATGTCGTTGAAGCCACTATTCTCGGCATTGAAAAAGAAGAAGCCAATAATGGCATATTTAACGTTGGCAGTGGCATGCCTTACGAAGTAAATTCCATTGTGAAGGCGCTTTTGGATAACTTTAAAGTGGATGTACCGGTAAAAATATCGGGAAACTATCGTTTGGGAGACATCAGGCATAATTATGCTGATCTCTCGAAAATTTCGGGGACCCTGGGATTTGAACCCCAAACAAATTTCAAAGACGGAATTAAACAGTTTGTCGAGTGGGTAAACGATCAGGACCTGCCCCGGGATAATTATCAGCAATCGATTGAAGAAATGAAACAAAAAGGATTGTTTAAATAATGGACTCAGAAAAACAATTGGTTTTATTTATCAGCCCTGCGTTTTTTGGATATGAAATTTCCATTAAAGATGCCATTGAAGAAAATGGCTTCGAAGTTGATTATTTTGACGAGCGCACGTCGAACAAATCATTTTTAAAGGCAATGTTCCGGGCAAACAAAGCGCTATTGACAGGCCTGATCAACAAGTACTACAAGCAGATATTGCGAAAAATAAAAAATAAAAAGTACGATTTTTTTTTACTGATTAAAGGCGAGGTTGTTCCGGAATGGTTCGTCGTCAAATTCAAAATGCTAAACCCCGGAGCCAGGCTGGTTTATTACACATACGACTCAGTCAAAAATAATAATTCTAATTCAAGCGCAATCCTGAAGTACTTTAACCAGTGTTATAGCTTTGACTTTGACGATGTGAAAAAGAACAGTGCTTTAAAACTAAAGCATTTATTTTATACGAGGGAATTCATTCCCGATCTTGTACCTGATTCAAAAAGAGAATACTCAATCTCGTTTGTTGGTACCCTCCATTCAAACAGGTACATTACAATTAAAAGTTTATTTCAGAATTTTGAAAAAACGTTCACTTTTTACTTCATGCCAGCAAAATGGTGGTTCCTTTTACAAAAAATGTCAAAAAGAGCGCATATAAAAATTAAGCGGTCCGAGGTGAGTTTTGATAAATTATCCAGGCACCAGGTGGCTGATATATTTAAATCATCCAAAAGTGTGCTCGATATTCAGCGTTTCGGGCAAACGGGGCTAACCATGAGGACGTTTGAGGTTTTGGCGGCCGGGGCAATTTTAATTACAACAAATCCTTACATAAAATCCACCAATCTTTATGATGCTGATAAAATAATTGTTCTGGAAAACACGGATCTATCTTCAGGTATAGCCGAAATTAAATATAAAATTGATAAAGCGGACTTCGCGGCAAAGGCCCTTGACGAAAATTTCGGGCAATATTTTATTAACAATTGGGTTAAAGAATTTTTTGCATAGCTTTCTTTCTTAGCCCGAAAAAAAATCCCCCGGACTACATAGATCCTCACAACCCTCTACCTGTATTATCTACTGATCCCGGTAAATTCTGGCTGTATTCTCCTGGCTTATCAGCTAGCCAATGAAAGACCGCGGTGGGAAACCCAGTTTCTCAAAACAAAAACATCGTATTGGAAGTATTCATATGCATTGGAGATGGCGCGCTTATGCTTTTGGTATTGGTTGCCGTATTCGAAGTCATACATATTTTATATAAAAATGAAAGTTAATCCAAAATTGTTAAGCGTAAGCTTGTTGATACCTACCTTAAATGCGGGAAAAGAGTGGTTGAATATATTGAAACGGGTTGATCGGCAATCTATTCAATTTAAAAGCAAGATCATTATCGATTCCGGATCAGTCGATAGCACAGTTCGATTAGCGGAGACATTTGGTTTTGATGTGATAAGTATTGAAAAAAGCGAGTTCAATCATGGAAAAACCAGGCAGCAATTGGTGGATTCGGCCGGTGATGCGGATATCTGTGTTTTTTTGACCCAAGATGCCATGCTGGCATCTGATCACAGTGTGGAAAACCTGGTAAAGGCATTTGCTGATGAGCAGGTTGGCCTGGCCTATGGGCGCCAGCTACCATTTAAAAATGCCAAACCGCTGGAAACGCATGCACGGCTTTTTAATTATCCTGCCGAATCTCAACTGCGGAGTTTAGAAGACCGTGACAAATTTGGATTTAAAACCATCTTTTGCTCAAATTCTTTTGCCGCCTACCGCAAAAGTGTTTTTGAATCAGTCGGCGGCTTTCCTTTCGACTCTATAATGGGCGAAGATACCATCGTTGCTGCTAAAATGCTGTCGGCAGGGTACAAGATTGCCTATATGGCGGATGCAACCGTACACCATTCTCACACATACAGCATTAAGGAAGAATTTAAAAGATATTTTGATACCGGCGTTTTTCATGCTCAAAATAGATGGCTTTTTGTCGGTTTTGGAAAACCTCGCGGGGAGGGGCTGAAATTCGTCCGGTCCGAGTTGAACTACGCTGCAAAAAATGATTTTAAAAGTATTTTTAAATCAATAATATCTACTGGCGCAAAATGGCTGGGATACAAAAGCGGTAAAAACTACAGACGCTTGCCCCCCTCAATCGTTAAAAAAATATCAATGCACCGTTTTTACTGGAACCACCCGCAGCCGATTTAATTGTCGCATAAATGGTACACCAACTGTATATAAAAAAATAAAACGGATTTCCTTTTCGCTTCGGGAAATAATTTTGTCAGCAGATTAAAATTTTTTAATGTGTCCAATGTTACCGGACAAGAGGTTGACTTCCAAACCTCTAAATATTCACTCCGCCACAGTTCAGTGTCGGCATTACAAAATGCCCAACAAATAACCCTATGTCTTTCCGGCCTATGGCGTAAATATTGAACATAACAAACAATAATTAAATAATTTTCACTAAATATTTACGCTTCTGTATGCAATCTCTACACGCGGACACAGCCCCGGTCCTTGTTTTAATACCTAATAGTGATCAGCGGGAATTCGAGGATAGCAGGGTCATAAAATTAGTTCCTTCCCCTTCAATCAGCACAACAACCAGGCTTATAAAACGATGTTTCGACGTTATTTTTTCACTTTTGGTTATGACCGCCGGTCTGCCTTTTTTTTTACTATTATACCTCATTGCCAAGTTCAGCTCAAGAGGCCCTGCATTTTATACCCAGGAAAGATTGGGCCTGCATTCAAAGCCATTCACTATGTATAAATTCCGGAGCATGTATTTGAATGCCGAAAAGTTTGGGCCGCAGTTATCTTCCGAGAGAGATCCCCGCATTACACCATGGGGCAGGATCATCCGGCGCACCAGGCTCGACGAATTACCGCAGTTTTGGAATGTGTTTAAAGGCGATATGTCTATCGTAGGCCCAAGGCCTGAACGGCATCATTTTGCGCAAAAGATTATTGTGAGAAATCCAAATTATAAAAAATTGAGTCATATTAAACCCGGCATTACCTCGATTGGCCAGGTACATTATGGATATGCTGAAAATATCGACCAAATGTGCGAGCGGCTTAAATACGACTTGCTGTACCTTGACAAAATCAGCATTAACACCGATCTTGATATTATCTATAAAACGATACGCGTGGTTTTTCAGGGGAAGGGTCAATAAGTTGCCTGTTTTATCTCGCTCGGGAGATACGAACTTGTCGAGACAGTTCTGATAATACAGTTTGGCACAGGGGGTAAAAAGACATCAAAACACGTACGATGACAAATTTGTCAGTTTGGCAGGGATTCAATACCCCGGTTACCCAGTTATTTCCTCAATTTTTAGGCTGTTGTCAGGTGTGCTGACAAAATGACAAATTTTTATTTTTCGAGGGTTTTTCCGGGCAAAACTGATTTGAAATCGCATTTAGCCGGCCATTGCGATCATGCAGCGATTGTAAGCCGTTCAAGTTTATCACACGAAAACACTTGTTTCCGGATTTCGTTCATAAGCTGCTCATCTTACCCGATTGGCAGATTTTTATTGATTAAGTACCTGTTTTTTTCGGAAATTGTCAATTTATATAATCCGAATAGACCTTTTTTTGGCCATTTATCTAAAAAATTGGAATAATTATCGTTAACCATCGGATTTTTGATGCGATTTTTTTATTTGCCTGATTTTTGATTTTCCATTTTTCCGGGCTTTTTTTCAGACTTACGGAATGGCATATTTTTAGCGGCATGGTGTGCGGAAAGGGTGGAGGTGTGTGAATTGTCAGTACCGGTAAGCGGTCGTCAGCCAGGCATATCCATCCAAATGTTAATAGTTCAATTGTTTAAAAATTTAAATCTTTAGTCATGTTAATCGTATTGGAAGTTGCTGCATTACTTGCAATTATTGTATTGCCTTTATTTGCTCCTCAGAGAAAAGGCGCTAAATAATTTCTCAATAATTTTAATCAAGAATTTTTGGGTTGGCGATTTCGTCAGCCCATTTTTTTTTGTGCTATCTATGGACGGGTCCAAGTCACAAAGGCGTTACGTTTTAACAATTTTTAACATTTAAGTGCTAAAACGCTATCGCAAAAAAAATCATATCTGCGTAAGTTTGCCCTTCGAAATAAAAATAATTTCATGGAAGAACTAAAAGCAAATACTGACTTAACACCATCGGGCGCCATTGCCGGCGCCTCATCGTACACCACGGATATCAGGGCGATAAATGAGATGATCCAGCAGGAGAGCGCCTTTGTCGATTTATTGAAATTGGAAATGGACAAAGTGATCATTGGCCAGAAATATATGGTTGAGCGCCTGTTGATCGGACTATTGGCCGATGGACACATCCTTTTGGAAGGGGTGCCGGGTTTGGCAAAAACCTTGGCCATTAATACCTTATCAAAAGCTATCCGGGCTGATTTCAGCCGTATCCAGTTTACCCCCGATCTGCTGCCCGCCGATTTGGTGGGTACCATGATCTATAACCAGAAGAAGGAAGAATTTATCGTACGCAAAGGGCCAATCTTTTCAAATTTTATATTGGCAGACGAGATAAACCGCGCCCCTGCAAAAGTGCAGAGCGCACTGTTGGAGGCGATGCAGGAAAGACAGGTTACTATTGGCGACAATACTTTCAGCCTGCCCAATCCTTTTTTAGTATTGGCAACCCAAAACCCAATAGAGCAGGAGGGGACCTACCCGCTGCCCGAGGCGCAGGTAGACCGGTTTATGCTAAAGGTAGTGATAGGCTACCCCAACAAGGAAGAGGAAAAAAAGATCATCCGCGCCAATATGGCTCCCCAGGGTATGCTGAAGCCTAATCCTGTGGTTACGCCAGAAGATATCATCAGGGCCCGCAAGGTGGTGCGCGAGGTTTATATGGACGAGAAGATTGAGCAATACATCATCGACATTGTGTTCGCCACCCGCTACCCCGAAAAGTACAAGCTATCCAGCTATAAAAACCTGATCAGCTATGGCGCTTCGCCCCGGGCAAGCATCAACCTGGCCCTTGCCGCAAAAGCATATGCATTTATTAAACGCCGCGGGTATGTAATTCCAGAAGATGTGAGGGCGATATGTCATGACGTGCTTCGCCACCGTATCGGACTTACTTACGAAGCCGAAGCTGAAAACATGACTACCGAAAACATTGTCACCGGCATACTGAACGCCGTTGAGGTTCCTTAAAAAAGAAGTTTGAATCCGTTTCATCGGATCGGGTTCAGGAGAGACGAAAAATGGCAAGGGACACCAAAGAACTGTTAAAAAAGGTACGAAAGATCGAGATAAAAACCCGGGGACTCAGCAACCACCTGTTCTCCGGCGAATATCATTCGGCTTTCAAGGGCAGGGGTATGGCCTTCAGCGAAGTGCGCGAGTACCAGGTAGGCGACGAGATCCGGACCATCGACTGGAACGTTACGGCCCGCTTTAACCATCCTTATGTAAAGGTTTTTGACGAGGAACGCGAATTGACCGTAATGCTGCTGATGGACGTAAGCGCATCGGAAAATTTCGGCACCATTACGCAACAGAAGCAAGACCTGGCAACTGAAATATGCGCCGTACTGGCTTTTTCGGCTATACAAAACAACGATAAAGTAGGGGTGATATTTTTCACCGATAAGATAGAAAAATTCATTCCGCCCAAAAAGGGCCGCAGCCACATCCTGATGATCATCAGGGAACTGATCGATTTTAAACCCGAAAACAACGGTACCGATATAGCCGGGGCATTGAAGTATTTTACAAGCGCCATCAAAAAGAAATGCACGGCGTTTATTATCTCTGATTTTATGAGCCCGGTGTTTGAGGCGGAGCTGAAAATCGCCAACAAGAAACACGACATCATTGCCTTGCGGCTTTTTGATAAACATGAAGAAGAATTTCCTGACCTTGGACTGATACCGGTAAAAGACGAAGAAACCGGCGAAGTTACCTGGGTAAATACGGGTGACCGGCGGGTAAGGGAAGCTTTTAAAATCAGCGCCCGGCGGAGAAAGGCCAATTTAAAAGATGTATTCAGTAAATCGGGTGTTGACGCGGCCGATATAGGTACCCACGAATCTTATGTTAAACCATTAATGACACTATTTAAAAAACGGGAAAGAAGAAGGTGATAAAATGAAGAACCAGTTTTTTAGTTACATGCTGGCTTCGGTAGTTTTAACCTGTTTCTGCTGTAAAACCGAAGCTCAAAACATCCAGGCTGAAGCAAAGCTGCAGCAATACACCATCCGGATAGGCGACCAGACCAAATTGTTTCTGAGCGTACACCAGCCGGCAAAGGTGCATGTTAATTTTCCGAAGCTTACTGATACTATTGCCTCCAAAATACAGGTAATCAGTACCAACAAGCCCGATACTACCTATAATCAGGGGGATCGCAGCAATTTTACTGTTATCCAAAGTTATTTGATTACCTGCTTTGAGCCGGGAACTTATACGATTCCGCCATTTTCTATAGGAACAGAAAAGGAAGTGGTAAAAACCAACGAGTTAACACTCCAGGTTCAAACCGTAAAGGTCGACACAACCAAGGGTATTTATGATATTAAGCAACCCCTGCAGGTAACTTACACTTTTTGGGACTGGCTGCATGATAACTGGTATTGGGTTGCAGGCCCGCTTGTGCTCATCGCGCTGGTTGTTGGACTGATATGGTATTTAAAAACCAGGCCGAAAACGGAGCCGGTTGTAAAAGTCGCCGCGCCTGTAATACCACCGCATATTGTCGCGCTCGATCAATTAAAGGTGTTGCGTGATAAAAAGCTATGGCAAAACGGCCGGGTTAAAGAATATTATATCGAGTTGAGCGATATCTTGCGGGAATACCTGGAAAAAAGATATGTGGTAAAAACCCACGAAAAAACAACCGACGAGATTTTTGCAGGGTTGCGAAATGTTTTAATACCGGAAGAGAGCCGCAGCAAACTGAAACAGGTATTGATACTTGCCGACCTGGTTAAATTTGCCAAGGAACGGCCGCTGCCGCCCGAAAATGAGTTGAGTATTGATAATAGTTTGGATTTTGTGGTGAAGACACAGTTAACCGAGCCACGGGAAGGAGGCCATACCGATGTTTAATGGATTGGAATTTGCCCACCCCGGGTTTTTCTGGTTGTTGATCATCATACCAGCCATGGTGGCCTGGTACATTTGGCGTGCGCAGCTTTTACAAGGCAGCCTTAGCGTTTCGGCCGCTAAAGGGTTTGCGTTGCCTGTAAAAAACAATTTTACAGCTTTCCGCCATTTAAGTATCGTATTGCGGTCGTTGGCAATAATTGCGTTAATCTTTGCCCTTGCAAGGCCGCAATCATCGCTCAGCTGGCAAAATTCCACTACCGAGGGGATCGATATCATGATCGCATCGGACATTTCGGGCAGTATGCTCGCCGAGGACTTCCAGCCCAACCGCCTGGAAGCCGGCAAAAATATTGCTATCGACTTCATAGAAAACCGGCCCGACGACCGCATTGGCCTGGTCATCTTCAGCGGAGAAAGCTTTACCCAGTGCCCTTTAACCATCGACCATGATGTTTTGGTAAACCTTTATGAACAGATCCATTATGGGATGATAGACGATGGCACGGCCATTGGCATGGGGCTGGCTACAGCGGTAAACCGGCTAAAGGATAGTCCCACGAAAAGCAAGGTGATCATATTGCTGACTGACGGCTCAAACAATATGGGCTCAATCGCCCCGCTTACAGCTGCCCAAATTGCAAAAACATTTGATATAAGGGTTTATACCGTCGGTATCGGAACCCACGGATTTGCGCCTTATCCCGTAAAAACACCCGATGGCATTCAATACCAGCGCATACCTGTGGATGTGGACGAAGTAACGCTCGGCAAAATTGCCGATATTACCGGTGGAGAATATTTCAGGGCGACCGACAACCAAACGCTTAAAAATATTTATCAGCAAATTGACAAGCTGGAAAAAGCAAAGATCGATGTTAGGCAATACCACAAAAAAACGGAGCTTTTCTGGCCTTTTGCCCTGGCCGCATTATTGTTGTTGTCGTTGGAGTTTATTTTGAAAAATACATGGCTTAGGGGGGCTTTAACATAATGCTGAGATTTGCAAACCCGGAATATTTATGGGGGCTTTTAATTATCCCGCTCTTTGTGCTGCTGTTTTTGGCCGTTTCGCGATGGAAAAAACGGGTGTTAGCCCGTTTGGGTGATAAGAAGGTGGTTAATTTAATGATGCCGGTGGTGTCATTCTCAAGGCCCTGGTTGAAGTTTATTTTGTTTGTCGTGGGTTGTTTGTTCCTGGTGATTGGCCTTGCGGATCCCCAGATTGGCTCAAAAACAGAGGAAGAGAAGAAAACGGGCGCCGATCTGATGATCTTGCTTGACGTATCCAACAGTATGCTCTCCCAGGATATGGTGCCCAATCGACTAGAAAACGCCAAACAGGCACTGGCGCAGCTCATTGATAACCTGCATTCGGACCGTATCGGTATTATAGTATTCGCGGGCGAACCTTATGTGCAATTGCCAATGACAACGGATTATTCCGCGGCTAAACTATTTCTAAACACCATTAACACCAACATGGTGCCGACACAGGGAACCGCAATCGGCGCGGCAATCGATATGGGTATGGATAATTTCGATTTCAAAGATGGCACGGGCAAGGCCATAATCATCATCACGGATGGCGAAAACCACGAGGACGACGCTGTCGTTGCTGCCAGGCACGCTGCCGATAAGGATGTAATGGTGAATGTTATTGGCATGGGCTCTGAAAATGGCTCACCGATACCGATCTTCCAGGATGGAAAGCAGGTTGGTTTTCACACCGACAGCGCCGGCCACACAGTCATCAGCAAACTGAACGAAGATATGTGTCGCGAAATCACCGCCGCAGGCAATGGGGCGTACGTAAGGGCGACCAATGCCAACACAGGCTTGAACATCATTATGAACCAGATCAGCAAGGTGCAGCGGAAAACATACGACAACAAAACCTTCAAAGATTTTGAAGACCGATTCCAGTTTTTCCTGGGTTTTGCATTTTTATTGCTTACAGCAGAATTCTTCATCTCGAACCGCAAGAGTTTAAGATGGAGCAAGCTGAAACTTTTTGAAGTTAAAAAAACATGAAGCATTTAATCGCCCTCTTATTTTTACTATCACCAAGGTTACTTTTTGCGCAGGAAAAAAGTTATATCAAAAAAGGTAACGATCTGTACAACGACAAAAAGTATAAAGAAGCCGAGGCCGATTATCGTAAATCGGTTGACAAAAAAGCCCAGAACGTAGCCGGCAATTTTAACCTGGGCGATGCACTTTATAAGCAGAAAAAATTCGCCGATGCGGGGCAGCAGTTTAACAAATTGGCCGAGTCGCAAAACAATAAGCCCCTGGCGGCGGCGGCCTACCACAACATGGGAAATTCCCTGCTGGAAAATAATAAGCTCGAAGAAAGCATCGATGCTTATAAAAAGGCGCTGCTGAATAATCCAAAAGACGATGAAACCCGTTATAACCTGGTCTATGCCGAAGAAAAGCTGAAAAAGCAGCAACAGCAAAACAAGCAAAATCAGCAGAACAAGAATCAAAACAACAAGGACCAGAACAAGCAAAACCAGCAGAACAAGGACGATAAAAATAAAGATCAGCAGAACAAAGACCAGAACAAGCAAAACCAGGATAAGGATAAGCAAAACCAGCAAAACGGCCAGCAACCGAACCAGATATCGAAAGAAGATGCGCAACGTATGCTGGATGCTTTGAACAACGACGAAAAACAAACCCAGGATAAACTAAAGAACAAAAAGTTTAAAGCGGGAAAAACGAATATTACGAAAGATTGGTAAATCCCAATGACGCGCCGGCATTACATATCGCTGATTTTGATTTTCCTGGCCAATCTAGTATTTGGCCAGGTGAAATTCTCAGCCTCGGTTAGCAGTACTACCGTAGGTACCGGCGAGCCGTTCGAAATCAACTTCTCGGTAAACGGCAATGGTTCGGGGTTTGCCCCGCCTGATTTCCGGGGCTTCCAGGTGGTCGGCGGCCCCAATCAGTCAACCAGCATGGAAATGGTTAACGGGAACACTTCGGTCAGCCTATCCTACGGGTATGAATTGATGGCGGTGAGCGAAGGCGACTTTACTATCGGGCCTGCTACCATTATTGTTGACGGCCATCGGCTTACGTCTAACCCAATAAAAATTAAGGTTGTAAAAGGCCGTTCAGTGCCGCAGAACAACCAGACCCAAACCCAAACAGCGCCGGCGGGAGGCGTGAGGGCCGGGAATACGGGTGACTTGTCTAAACAAATCTTTATAAAAGCGCTGGTCGACAAAACGGATGTTTACGAAGGTCAGCAGATAACGCTTACCTATAAATTGTATACGAAGCTTAACATTGAACAAAATGCAAATAGCGTTGCGCCCTCACTAAACGGTTTTTGGAGCGAAGATATTAAGCTTAAGCCCCAGCAGCTGCATGTTGAAATATATAACGGGCAGCGGTTCGGCGTGGCTGAACTGAAAAAGACGGTCCTGTTCCCCCAGCATTCGGGCGACCTGACAGTCGACCCGCTGGGTATGTTATTCGTGGTGCAGGTTCCTGTATCCACAGGCGATGATATCTTCGACCAGATGTTTGGGGGGCAAAAGCAAGTGAAGTACGAGGCCAAAAGCACACCGGTAACCATCCATGTAAGGCCGCTCCCGGCGGTGGGCAAGCCCAATGGATTTGCAGGCGCCGTGGGTAACTTTTCAATAGTGAGCACAATCGACAAGACAGAGGTAAAGGCCAATGACGCGCTGAACTATAAGGTGGCCATCACAGGATCGGGCAATATTAAATTGCTGCAGCAGCCCAATACAAATTTCCCGCCCGATTTTGAAAAATATGATCCAAAGGTAACCGACACGGTTAACGCGAGCGAAAACGGCATGTCGGGCACCAGGTTTTATAATTACCTGCTTATTCCGAGGCACCAGGGCGATTATACCATCGACCCGTTTAAATTTTCCTGGTTCAACCCGGCAACGGGCCGATACTATTCAGCTGCCACTAAGGCTTTCCAGGTCAAGGTCGATAAAGGCTCGGCCCCAAGCAATGTGACCGCTTTTTCGGATGCTGACAAGCAGGATATAAAAATGCTGAACAAGGACATCCGCTATATTAAAACCGGTAATGTCGATCTAAATAAAGCAGGCGGGGATTTCTTTGGCTCGCTTTTGTACTATATATTATTTCTGATCGGCCCGGTATTAGCTTATTGTGGCTACCGCTATCGTAACTGGCTCGTTGAAACCAATAGCGATATTGTTAAAGTGAAAAGCAGGCGAGCCGGTAAAATTGCCGCGAAACACCTGGCAAGCGCTCAACAACAATTGCTGGCCGACAACACAAAGGCATTTTATGAGGACCTTTTCAAAGGCTTATATGGGTATTTGAGCGATAAGCTTAACATTCAGTACGCAAGCCTCGACAGGGAAACGATAGCTGCCACGTTGCAGGCCCGTAACGTAAGCGAAGGATTGATAAAAAGACTGTCGGATACACTCGATCTTTGCGAAATGGCGCGGTATGCACCTGTGACACACATTGCAGCAAAAGAAGTTTTTGAAAAAGCGAAAGGTATTATTAATGATATCGAAGATGAAATTTAAGCGGTTCTCACTGGCGACTTGCCTCCTGCTCGTGTTTAGCCTGCCAGTGCTGTCATGGGCTAATTACAGCCCGAAGGCTGTTTTTAAAAAAGGGAATGCCGCATATGCCAAAGGCCAGTACAACGATGCCATATCCGACTATCAACAATTGGTGAGCGATGGCTATGAATCAGCCGCCGTGTTTTTTAATATGGGCAATGCTTATTACAAGAATGGGGATATTCCTTCGTCAATCCTGTATTATGAAAAGGCACATAAGCTTGCGCCCGGCGACGATGATATCAATTTTAACCTGAAATACGCCAATTTAAAAACAACCGACCGGATGGACGAGGTCCCCGAGTTTTTCCTGGGCCGATGGTGGCGTGATGTTATTTTGATCTCCTCGGCGGAAAATTTTGCAATTTGGAGCATTGTTTTTGCTTTCCTTGGTTCGGGTCTCCTCATCTTTTACTTTTTCGCCGGTTCAGTAAACCTGAAAAAAGGGGCATTTTATGCATCGACTTTGCTTTTCTTTTTTGGCCTGGCGGCGCTGTTTATGGCCGGCAGCCAAACAAGCTATTTCAAAAGCCATCATGAAGCCATTGTTTTCAGCGGAGCCGTAAATGTCAAAAGCGGTCCGTCAGGGCAGGCCACCACGTTGTTTGTCATCCACCAGGGCACGAAGGTAAACACGCTCGATACCAGCAACGGATGGATGAAGATCACGCTCGCTAATGGTAATGAAGGCTGGATAAAATCGGGGGATGTGCAGGAGATTTGAGGTTAGTCCGAAAGTCAGTAAAGTCCGAATCCCGATAGCTATCGGGACCGAAAGACGCTGCGACTGACGTTTC
>Ga0206864_1080_pt1 | contig 32556 bp, 32 predicted proteins | sample Alteio_BWOrgCont_42_FD_152632 | JGI IMG/M metagenome (GOLD analysis project Ga0206864, IMG submission 152632) | Enriched cells from forest soil in Barre Woods Harvard Forest LTER site, Petersham, Massachusetts, United States -... | ecosystem: Environmental > Terrestrial > Soil > Temperate forest >...
CTTTTTTCCTTTAAACAAAAAGCGGTGACCCGGACGAAATCCTCGGAAAACCCGCCTGGCACACCCCTGCCCCTCTCACGAGGAGAGTCCAATGCGCAGGGCAATTATTTGATTGATTTACCCTAATTATCAATACTTTAGCCTTTAGGTTTTACCTTTCTGCTTTTCGCTTTTACCTTTCACGTCACTACGGTTTCACCGCCGCAGCCACAATCTTCAACAGATCCTCATCATGGTGCTTACGCAAGGTGCACTGGTTATCAAACAACATGGTTGCGCCATTCTTTTCGGTATAAGCGGGCCATTGGGGTAATACACCCGGGACGTTAGGGTTGCCGGTACGGGCGAAATTTATCCAGGCGCTGCTTTCTTTCTCGGCAAGGGCGCGTGCGGCTTTGCCGCCGCCGGTCATTTGTTCGCAGAGGCTGATATTATCAAACTGGAAAGCAATATCCATACAGTGCATGGCTTTGTAAATGCCGCCATTTACGGGCGATTGCCATGCAAAAAGGTACATATACACTGGCGCTGCCCCGCTTACGCCCGATTTCAGGTTGGCTTGTTTGATCGCCATCGGGCGAAAACTCAAATCCATATCAGTATAACCGGCGGGCGTGGCCGTATTGGGATAAGCTTTTTTTACGGCGGCCATATAATCATCAGTTTTATCACCGTACTTTTTGGTTAGGCTGGTCTTCAGCTCATCCATTGTTTGGTTTTTGGCGGGGATAAACGGTGTAAACTCATTTTTTGTGGTGCCGACCAACAGCGGGACATTTTTTGCGATTTCCATTGCGGCAGGGTCGGCTGGCTGGTAAGGCAGAAAATCGCCGTCCAAAACAGCGTTCCAGCCCGTGTTGGCGGGTTTGCCTTCCTTGCGCAGTTGCTCGGCCACTTTTCGCATCGCTTTTTTGCCGGCCTCGTTCAATACGTCGTAGGGGATTTTTTGCAGGGAGTCCACTTTGCTATCAGGGATTTTCAATTCCTCCAGCGTAGCCGCAGCCACCCTTTGCGAAACCGACTTTTCGGTAAAAGAAGTGATATAGCTGCCGCTTTCTACGATTGCTTTTTGGAAAAGACCTTTAGCCACCGGCGAGTTCATGAGGCAGGTCACCTTTCCGCCGCCGCCCGACTGCCCGAAGATGGTGACGTTATCAGGGTCGCCGCCAAAATTGGCAATATTTTGTTTAACCCATTGCAGCGAGGCAACCAAATCCAGCAGGCCCACGTTGCCCGAGCCTTTGTATTTATCGCCATAAGCAGAAAGGTCCAAAAAGCCCAGCACATTGAGCCGGTGGTTAACGGTAACCACTACCACATCGCCTTTGCGCGCCAGGTTCTCGCCGTCGTAAGAAGGGAGTTCTATCGACGATCCGGCGGTAAAGCCCCCGCCGTGGAACCAAACCATCACGGGCCGTTTTTTGCCATCGTTCAGGTTACGAGTCCATACATTCAACACCTGGCAGTGTTCGTTATTATACCCCAGGTCGTGGTTAAACGGGAATTCAAAAACATCATTCACGGTGGTGGTCGGGTCGGTTGGGCAAACCGGTCCATAGCTCATGGAACTGCGGACATCCTTCCAGGGAGTTGGTTTTTCGGGCGTCATAAAGCGGTCGGCTTTGGCGTAGGGAATTCCCTTATAGGTATAAATGCCGTTGTGGATATAGCCTTTCACCTTGCCGCTTTCCGTATTGGTAACGGCAATTTCTTCGCCGGCAATCAGTGGGTCAGGTGTTTTTTTCTGTTTCTGGCTAAATGCCGTTAGCGGGAATAAATAAAGCAGCAGCAATGCTACGGGTAACAGGTTTCGTTGCATGGTGGGTTTTTAATTGGTTTGGATGAGACATTCCGCTCATTGTGTAAATATAACGCAATGGGGTTTAAATATGCAATATAGGGATTGGTAATTATTTCAAACCAAAATTTGTCTGGGAGACCAGTTTTCGAATTTGCACCGATTAAAAAATGTTCCCGCCCCAAACGAAATCTACAAAGCCATTATTGGGCGTGCTTCGTCCGATGACGAAAAATTTACGAATATCAATATCCGATGCCCGTTGTTCAACAGCTTGTTTATCCTGTTCCACGGGTGTTTCTTTTACCTCCAAGGCGGTGTCCTCATTAAAAATAAAATCAATTTCCAGCCCTGTTTTCTTTTGATAATATTGTATAATTCCCAGGCTTTTTAATTGCGCGGCAATTGCGTTTTCAAATACCTGCCCGCTCGATAATTGCACCCCCGCCAGGACATTCAGAATGCCGGTGTCGGCAAAATAAAGCTTTGTCTGCCGCGATATCTCTTTATCGATATTTTTGGTGAATGGCGCTACCTGGTAAATCAAATAGGTGTATTCCAACAACCCTATATATGAGGCTATTTTTTGACGGTTTATCCCTGTTACGCTGCTGAGTTTGGTATAATCAACCTTATTACATGCGCGTGAGGCCAGCACTTTTATCAATTTATACAGGTCTTCGCTCACCGCGTAATCGGCAAGTAGTTTTACATCCAATTCTATATACGAATTAATGATATCTTTTAATAATTCGATCTTATCAACGGACTCCTCTTCCAAAACGACTTCCGGGAATCCGCCATATTGAATGTACTCTGCATAAAGGCCCTTGAAATTATTGTACCAGGCTTTATTGAATGGTTGCCAGGCATATTTTTCATAATCGGCTACCGATGCTTCCTTAAATTGCAGAAACTCCTTAAAGCTAAGCGGGTACATTTCAAATATCCGTTTTCTACCAGCCAGGCTTTCCGAAAACTGATTTTTCATATAATAAGAGCTCGACCCCGTTACGATGAATTTTATGTTGTAAGTGTCGTACAAATATTTGATCACGCTCGGAAGGTTTTCAACTAATTGAATCTCGTCCAATGCAATCAGCGCGGGTTGGGAAAAGTTTAATCCCATTAATTCTAACTCATTCTTTATGTCTCCGTAGTTAGGAGTATTGAAAAGTATCCTGATCTCTATTCGTTCACAGTCGAGATATAAATAGTTGCTGTGATCGATATGGTTGAGGATATATTTCACGGCTGTGCTTTTGCCAACCCGGCGCATCCCTGTAATTACGGTAACCTGTTTCTTTTTGCTATGGCTGACCAGGTCTGCATAGATAAATCGCTCCTTCATGATACAAAAATAATCAAAAAGTACAACTAATTGATTTAATTTTAATCAAAAAGTAAGGTCTGCTGAAGGGTGGATCGGCAAAATCGCCTTCGCTTATAACGTGAGCCGAACGCTTACAATGATTTTGCATTAAAGAGCAATGTTTCCACTTAAAAGAAAACACTCCCGTCTTTATTCGATTTGGATGGTTAAAGGCCAAACTTCTATATTTACCATTCTCTTGTTAAACACACACAATATTTTCACGAGGAAATATTTTTAACGCGTACCAATTTATACCACCATGAATAAAGTTACCGAACTCGCCAAAATGATCGATCATTCCTTGCTACATCCTACCATGACGGATGAGGATCTGTACCAGGGCTGCATGCTGGCTAAAAAATATAATGTGGCCACGGTTTGCATCAAGCCTTATGCCATTAAAGAAGCACTGGAATGGCTTAAAGGATCAGATGTGATGGTTTGTGCGGTGATCGGCTTTCCGCAGGGAAACAGCACCACGGCCGTAAAGGTATTTGAAACGGAACAGGCCTGCATTGACGGCGCGCAGGAGATTGACATGGTGGTGAACATTGGAAAAGTATTAGGCGAGGACTGGCCATATGTTGAAGAGGAAATTGCCGCTATTGTTGCTGTCACCAAAAAGTATAAAGCCGCTTTGAAAGTTATTTTTGAAAATGATTTCCTGCCTGAAGACAAATTCAAAATCAAGCTTTGTGAAATATGCAGCAGGCTGAAGGTAGAATTTGTGAAAACCAGCACAGGCTACGGTTTTGTAAAGGGCGCTGACGGCAAGTACAGCTATGAAGGCGCAACCGAACACGACCTTGTCCTGATGCGCAAGCATTCCGCGCCCGAAGTGCAGATAAAAGCCGCAGGTGGTGTCCGTACACTGGATGACCTGTTAAAAGTTAAGGCGCTCGGCGTAACCCGCGTTGGCGCAACAGCCACCGCCGCGATGCTGGAAGAAGCCAAAAAACGCTTTGGCGGCGAGGAAGCGGATACGGAGTTTTTGAACAAAGAAAGTAAAGGCGGGTATTGATCGTTGGCTGAATTGCTTCAGAATCAAGTGACAGGCTTGACTTTGCGGAAAAAGAAATATTCAGGTATTGTATCGTTCCTCAAAAATATCCGTAATCACCATAAAACACCGTGAAGACCTTTTTTATCAGCTCCTTAGCCATTGTTTTATTACTTGCAGGTTGTAAAAAAATACCAGCAGGCATTAACAGCACCGTGAGCGGTACGGTTATGGACAATAACCGGGGCGTTCCTATTATGAATGCTAAGCTTACCGTCCAGGAGGAGAAATACCATTTCTATGGTGACGAGGCGGGTGAGTTTCCGGTTGGCAGCCCGATAACAACCACCTCAGGGCCCGACGGGAAATATTCGATTACTTTTACGAGCAATGGCCAGGGCGATGAATATGAGTTAGGCCTCTCGGTGGACAGCAATTACCTGAATGAGAATAACTGGCAAAAGATTCCCGTCGGCAAGGATACGGTTGTAAACTTTAACGCCTGGCAACTGGCAACACTTAAAGCCCACATAATTGTGAAAAACAATCCAGCCCCGCCATTGACAGTGTTTTGTGATGACTTTGCCGGCGTAGGTATTTGGGGTACTAATAACGACACTGTTGTTACCCTAAAGGTTATTCCAAACCGGCCTAACGGGCTTCAATTCGCTATAAAAGTCCCCGCCAATCAATACGAAAGCATGCTTATCTCGGATTTTACGCTCTCTGGTTTTTCAACTACCTATTACCAAACTTTCACCGTAGACCCTTCCACTTTTCCTGAGCTTTGATGGCCTGATTGAAAAACAATCCTTGAATAGAATTGGCGTAACGAGAAATAAGCTCAATTGTAAAAAATATAACCTATTATTTACAGCTTTCTCCGGTCCCCGCAACGCTCTTTCGCAGTTGCGGCGCTTCAAACCTCTCAAACTGATGCGCGGTTAGTGTTCTCCACAAAATTAACTACCTCAAAATCAATTTGAAGCAGGTTTTTATTCGGGCATTATTGTTTTAAGAAACAAATTATCGCTATATTGCGTACAAGGGGCATATACATTATAAAACCCCGAAGATGGAGCGCAAATATTTGTTTGGAATTGATGACGGTGGAAGGACCGCCGGAATGGTAAGTTATTTTTTTGTTATTGGTTGGTCGCTGGGTTATTTCGGCTTTCACCAGCCTAATAAGAACACCCTGAGCGCCTTTCATTTAAGGCAGACCTTATTTCTGTATCTCTGTTTTTTATTGGTGTGGTTTGCCCTCTCGTTAATGCCGGCCCCAATATTGCTTCAAAGCGGTCTTTTGACGGTTTCGAACCTAAAATTTCTTGTTGTGGCACTTTTCCTGGCGCTTTGGCTATCTGGTTTGAGCGCAGCCAGCAATGCTGAAGAAAAGCCGATCCCTGTGTTAGGCGGCCTGGCGCAAAACGTGTTTGCGTTTATCAGGGAGGAGTAGTTTTAAGTCGAAAGTCTTGAGTCGAATCCCGATAGCTATCGGGACTTAAGTCTTGTCCCTTAGCACCGCTAAAAATCATTGCATAAAGTCGAATTATAAACTTGTGTTTAGACATGTTACCCGTGTCCAATCACAAGTCTCGTACCTTTGCAACACTGCCAACTGCCTATCGGCTACTGCAAAGTCACCACTACTCACTTCCGCCCACACACCATCATATGCGGGCTGAAGGCTAAGAGCGTTTGATCTTGTTCGGTTTGACGAAGCAGTTTCATCATTTTTTCTTTTTTTGCCGCATTAGTGCGGGTTTCAAAATATTTATTGTCGAGCCAGATCATGCCTTCTACTGCAAATAATTCTGCACCGGTAAATCCTGCTTCCTGTACCTCTTCGATGAGTTGCGCAGGTTTATGAAAATAAGCTTCGGACAATATGCCGGGCCAGGCAGCAGGGGCATTGTGCATGCCTGTAGCGAGTTCGCCGAGGCACATTTCGTAAAACTGCCCGTCATGGATCATGCCGTTGAGTAAACCTGTAAGCGTTGAGATGGAATGATTGATGGCAAAACCCAATAGTACGCCGCCGGGCTTCAGTACCCGGTATGCTTCCTTCAATGCGGCCAGCCTGTCTGTCCTTTTCTGCAGATGATATAAGGGGCCATGCAGGACGACGAGACCGGCGGACTGATCTTCAAACTCCAGCGATCTTGCTTCGCCCAAAATTGCTTTGAACGGTTTTTTAAGTTTTGCAGAGCGCTTTTGTGCCTGTTGAATATGTTTGCTTACGGGATCGACGAGGAACACTTTATAACCCAAGCCCGCCAGCCACCCCGAATAAACACCGGGACCGCCGCCGACATCGAGCAAAGTACCCCCCTTTTTTGGCAGAAAACGGCCGATCAGTTCCTGGTTACGTTCCAGTTCCAGCGGCCCGAGGCCGTAGGTAAGCCGTTTTTCCTCTGCGGCATTCTTATAAAATTCATCAAGCTCTTTACTGATCAGCATGTCAAATCAATTTTCATTCAATGGTTAAGAAATTAATGCCCCGGTTGGGAGCCAAGCCCTACAGTACAATTTGATAGCTACAGAAAGCCTCCAGCCCGTTGCAGCTGTGAAGCTAATAAAATTCAATCTTTCAAATGACCCGGCCACGCTAAAGTTTTCAGGATAAGTTTTACCAGGCTATTTTTATTTTACGGCAAACAGGAACCATTCCAGTATTGCGACGAAAAGTATGCATTTTTATTTTAGAGATCAGGGCAGTGTATTTTTGCGGGTATTTTCTAACACAAAATACGTATTTTAAGGGAAGACCCCTTGCTATAATTTTTCGCTATTTAATTACCATTCAATTAGTTAAGTAATGTTAGAATGAAAAATCATATTTTTATCTTTCTGCGAGGTTGGATTTCTTAATAATCCGGTTTAATTTTAAACATAATATTCAAAACCGCTAAATAATTACCATTATGGAACCTATCGTCAATGAAGAAACCGGCAAAACAGCCGGCATTATCAGTTATTTTTGGATCGTGGGATGGCTTATCGCCTATTTTGGATTTCATCAAAACAGTAAAACTGGTTTGGGAAGTTACCAGCTTAGGCAGACTTTGCTACTGCATATCGTTTCGACGGCTGTTTGGATCGTCTTTGATTTTGTTTTGATCGGGATTTGGTACTCGTCAGGCTATTTCTTGTTAACGACACTATGGTGGATAATTCGACTGGGGCTATTTGTGTTGTGGATCATCGGCTTCATCGGGGCTGTTAACGGTGAAAGAAAACCAATACCTTTATTGGGCGACCGCGCGCAGGGGATGTTTCCGGGAATATGATCCGGCAGTTGGCAGTTGTGAGCAGGCAGAGGTGAGTTGGCAGTAGCAGTTGGCAGTTGGCAGGGTGTGTAGTGAATGACTTAAAGAATTATCTATGCTTGTAGTTGATATTACTATAATATAACGGCAAGCAGCCCTATATCAGTTTTTCGACTCCCCACTCACCATTTTCAAAGCAACAACGCATCCACATAATGCGCATGGACGATCTGTTCGCAGGGCGACCAGGAGAAGATGGTAAAGCGGCCATCCTGGGAAGAGACGAGGGCGATGGCATCCTGCTGGCTAAATACAAATTGCGCCGCGGAAAGGTGCCGCGTGCCGCCGTTTTGTGAAGGATGGATAATGGTACCGATGTTTCCGACTACGGGTTCGGTTACCAGCATCTGGTCGACCGACTGACCGTTTGAGGATAAACCGATCTTTGCGCCAAATGCCAGCAATTCCAGGTGGTCGGTTATAATTGTCGCGCCATCTACCGCGGTAAGGCCACCAATATTTTCAACGACGCGATTGATATCTTCCTGCCAAAGGGTAACGTCTTCTCCCCCGGGCTTTTCTTCCAGCAGCCGCTTCAGCATGTCATACGCCGGTGTTACGGGGTAGGTAATCGGCTGGACAATGGAATCGCGCCAATCGTCGCTCCCGGAAGGCACTACCAGCAGGGAGCCGCCGTGGCCGTGGGCACGCATGGAAGCCGAAAGCTGTACCAGCAAATTTACCGAATCGTTCCAACCTGAAGTTGAATTGAAATCCAGTAAAGAGGTGATCATGGCGGGGCAGTCGGGGAGGCTCCTGCTTTCTTCGTCGATGATCTTGATCTCATCGCCTTTCAACACAGCTACATTGATGAATTTTCCGAATCCCTTCAGGCGGCGGTGCTTTATCACCAGCAAGCCCGGTTCTATCACCTCGAGCACGAACGAGCAATCGGGTATGGTGCGTGTGGTGCCCCAAACATACAGGTTATCATCCTCACCCCACACCCCCAGGTGAATGCCAGACCGTTCAACGGCGGGAGCAAGCTTGGTAAGCACATAAGGGGTTAATAAGATAGGTTCCTCGAACACCAGGGGTTCGCCCGCTAATTCAGGCGACAGGTAAACCAAAGATATCTTTGGCGACCGGCCTTCTTCTTTCCGCAAACTGGCCCAAAAAGCGACATCGATAATGGTACCCACCACTTTTGCCGATGGCGCAGGGGCGAGGTCGGTTTCACCCTGCTCGGCGGCCGTGCGCAGCAACCGTTCGAAGTGCTTTTCGATAACCGGCGCCGCTGTGGCCGCAGCCTGGTAAGTTGAACGGGTAGCAGTAGGTGCTATTTGCATTGCACAAAAATACCGCTATTATGTTTTGCGGCTGCAAATTAATTTAAGTATTACAGTGAGATTACCTGGCCGATGGCTTCACGAATTTACACTGCCGTACCATCTTTTATTATATAACTGGCCTTTATTTTATAAATAACACAGCCGTGCCGGCGGCACCCTTCATCGTCTTAAAACAAATATTCATCGGCATTTGTAATATATCTGTCTGTTTTCTTTCTTATTACAAAAAATAATATCTACAATTGTGTATTATTGACACAATGAGAATAACGCCTCAAAACCAATGTATTAAACCAATTAAATTATTTAAATGAAAACGATTTACAGATCATTTGCCGCGCTGGTGATCCTGCTCAGCACCTTTATGCTGAACGTGCACGCGCAGGCGAAAAAGCCGTTGCCCCAATTAGGCAAAAGCCCGCTGAAACAGGTAATAGACGCCATGACCGTTGAGGAAAAGGCGAAATTAGTGGTAGGTATGGGCTTCAAAATGCCGGGTATGCCGCCGCCGGTAAAAGGTGAAAAACCCAAGCCTATTGACATTGGCGGCTTTAAGTTGCCCCCGTCAGACCCGGAGGCCTATGAGATACCCGAAAAGGTTGCGGGTACGGCAGGAAGGACGCATGCGATCCCGCGTCTCGGTATTCCCTCCATCACGGTATCTGACGGCCCTGCAGGCTTAAGAATAGACCCTACAAGGCCCGGTGATAAAAACACTTATTATGCGACGGCATTTCCCGTTGCAACCCTGCTGGCTTCATCGTGGGACACCTCACTTGTGCGAAAAGTAGGTGTAGCTTTTGGGAACGAGATACGCGAATATGGGGTTGACATTATATTGGGCCCTGCCCTTAATATTCACCGCAACCCGCTCGGCGGCCGAAACTTTGAGTATTATTCGGAAGATCCGCTGATCGCAGGCAGCATGACCGCCGCCATCGTTAACGGTATCCAAAGCAATGGGGTGGGCACCTCGATCAAACATTTCGCTGCCAATAACCAGGAAACGGACCGCAACACCGTTAATACAATTGTAAGCGAAAGGGCGATGCGGGAGATATACCTGAAAGGTTTTAGTATTGCTGTAAAAGAATCGCAGCCATGGACCGTAATGTCATCTTACAACAAAGTAAACGGTACCTACACTTCGGAAAGGCGCGACCTTTTAACCGACATTTTGAAAAGGGAATGGGACTTTAAGGGCTTTGTAATGACCGACTGGTTTGGCGGTCACGACCCGGTTGCCCAGATGAATGCCGGCAACGACCTGTTGATGCCGGGTAACCCGGATCAATCGGAAGCGATCGTGCATGCCATTAAGGACAGCACCTTAACCATGGCTCAACTGGATGCCAACGTTACAAGGATGTTAAAGATCATCCTTAAATCGCCAACTTTCAGGGGTTATAAATATTCCAATAAGCCCGACCTGGCGGGGCATGCAAAAGTGTCTCGCATGGCTGCTGCTCAAGGCATGGTATTGTTGAAAAACGCAGGGGGTGCGCTGCCGCTTGCTGCTGGCAAAAAGGTGGCGGTTTTCGGCAACACCTCGTATAATATTATCGCCGGCGGTACCGGGAGCGGAGATGTACACAAGGCTTATACCATATCGCTGCTGCAGGGCCTGGCGAATGCTGGCTATAAAGTGCAGGAAAAACTGGCAAAAGAATACAAGAATTATCTCGACTCGGCGAAAGCGCATCAGCCAAAAAGCAATAACTTTTTTATAGCACCGCCGCCAATCCCGGAATTCAACCCGGAAAATATATTGGCACGTGAGGCCGATGGGGCTGACATAGCCGTTATTACCATTGGCCGGAACGCCGGTGAAGGCGCCGACAGGAAAGTGGAAAACGATTTTACACTATCCGACGCGGAAAAAGGAATCATCAACGGGGTGTCGAACGCGTTCCATGCCAAAGGCAAACAAGTTATTGTTATCCTGAACATTGGCGGCGTGGTTGAAACGGCCAGCTGGCGCGACGAGGTTGACGGCATATTGCTGGCTTGGCAGCCGGGCCTTGAGGCAGGTAACGCCATTGCCGATGTATTGAGCGGCAAGGTTGACCCATCGGGCAAATTGGCAACTACCTTCCCGATGGCTTATGCGGATGTACCTTCGGCAAAAAATTTCCCGGGTAAAGAATTTCCTATGCCTGATGGACAACAGGCCAGCATGATGATGGGTCACCCAGCCGAAGTGGTGTACCAGGAAGGCATTTACGTTGGCTATCGCTACTACGATTCCTTTAAAATTAAACCTGCCTATGAGTTTGGTTATGGTTTATCGTACACCAGATTTAAACTGAGCGGTCTTGCTATCAGCTCGCCCACGTTTCAAAACAGCATAACCGTGAAGGTGATTGTTAAGAACGAGGGCAAAGTGGCAGGTAAGGAAGTGGTGCAACTGTATTTGAGCGCACCAAATCAAAATATCGACAAGCCGGAGCAGGAGCTGAAGGCATTTGCCAAAACCAATTTGCTCGCTCCGGGGCAATCGCAGGTTATTATGCTTACCCTGCATGCCGCCGACCTGGCTTCATTCTATACCGATAAATCGGAATGGATAGCCGACGCAGGTGAATATAAGGTAAGGATAGGTACTTCGTCGAGAGACATTGCCAAAACGCTGAGCTTTAAGCTGGCAGCGGACGTGGTTACCGAAAAAACCCATAAATCGCTTACCCCACAGGTACCTATTGACGAAATGATCAATAAGTAACATAAAAATACTATAAGGCGCCGTCGTTTTATAGTTGAACATGAGTACAGGGGGGCATTTTTTGCTCCCCTGTTTTGTTTTACACGGGGTGGTTGCCGCTGTGGTGAAAGAAGGTTGTGGCCCCGCTAAAACTCGAACAAGCTTAACTGATCAGTGGGCTTTTCTTCGCGTTGACGGGATGGCGCCGGCGGGTTAAAGTTGGACAGCGAAATTCCGAGCAGCCTGATCTTTACTTCGTCAATACCGGTTGCTGCCAACAGCCGCCGGGCAGTGGCGCTAATGGTTTCCAGGTCATTAATTCCCTCGGAGAAGGATTGGTTGCGGGTGATCTGTTTAAAATCGCCGTATTTTATTTTAAGGGTGACGGTGCGGCCTTTTAGCTGGTATTGCTGCAGGCGGTTACATACGGTTTGTGCGATCTTTTCGAGCTCGGCTTCCATTTCCTCCAAGGTGGTAAGATCGTACGGGAAAGTATCTTCGGCGGCCAGGGATTTGGTTTCGCGGTCGGGCTGCACCTCGCGGTTATCGATACCCCGAACGATCTGGTAAAAAAAGCGACCCACTTTGCCGAAGTGCCGGGTAAGCTCATCTTCGCTCAGTTTTTTCAGATCGGCGCCGGTGTGCAGCCCCATGCCTTTCATTTTTTGCGCGGTGACCTTCCCTACACCAAAGAATTTTTCAACAGGCAGCTTTTCCATAAAGCCTTCGACGGAGGACGGCCCGATGAAGGTGAGCCCATCCGGTTTTTTAATGTCGGACGCTGTTTTTGCCACAAACTTATTGATCGAAACACCCGCCGATGCGGTTAGCTGCAGTTCGTCCTTAATGGCTTGTTTTATTTGCTGCGCTATTTCTATAGCGGATCCTATGTTGAGTTTGTCGGTAGTTACGTCCAGGTAGGCCTCATCCAGGGATAAGGGTTCGATGAGGTCGGTATACCGGCTAAATATTTCGCGTATTTTTTGCGACGCTTCTTTATAAGCCGGAAACCGGGGCCGCACAAATATCACATGGGGGCAAAGCTGAAGGGCTTGTTTTGATGGCATCGCCGACCGGATGCCAAACTTCCGGGCTTCATAGCTGGCGGTAGCTACCACCCCGCCCCGGCCTTGCGGCAGGCCGCCCACAACGAGAGGTTTGCCGCGGTATTCGGGGTTATCGCGCTGCTCAACCGAAGCGTAAAAAGCATCCATATCAATATGGATGATCTTGCGGAAATTTTGAGGGGCGTTGTTTTGCATTTCGTGCGGGTAGTTTGCCCTAATGCAAATATATTCATCCGAAAGAAGGAATAGTAATTAAACGCCTTTGAATGGATGGCGGAGTAAGGAGGCTCCTATGGAGCCCTGTATTTTGGAAACGGAAGCTATAAACCGGGCGGCTGCTCTGCAGCCAGTTGGCCGAACTTTTTCACGTACCATGATAGCGTGAATGGCTAAATGAAGACTTCTTTGGGGCCTTACCAGGAACCGTGTTTAAAAATTCGCCATCTTTCTTAACACCACAGGCTTAAACCATCTGCAATTTTAAAAGCAATTTCCCCGGGGCTTTACTGTGGAATATCGTAATTAACGACGACTGTTGGGAGTAAAATGCCATTATCCAATAGTGCTTCATTCGCAGCCGTTATTGGCCGCCTGTTGATGTTATAATCATACACAGCGTTCTCCAAATCGGCGGAGGGTGCGGCCGGCGGGTTAAAGCTAAAGGAAAATGTGATCAGGTAATCATTATACAACTCACCACCCGGAATAACCCATCGTTTTTCCGATCGTTTAATTGCATCAATAACCGGCTGTATCAGTATCGGGTCGTCGGCATAAAACACGACCATTTTGGATACATGGCCGGAGCGGTCGACGCTGAACTTAAAAGTGACGATACCGTAAGCTTTTCTATCAACAATGGATTGTGAAACGATGAGGCTGTCTTTGAAAAAATTCATCATATGCTCTTTGCCGCCCTTAAACGGGAACTGGGATTTCTTTTGAGCCATTACGCCGTAAGTAAGCGATACCAGGGCTATCAATAAAAGGATTTTTCTCATTCTTATTAACAATAAGACAAAGGCTGACCAATGTCCGGATTCTATTAAACCTCGTCTTTCGGCGCCCTGCGACTGCCTTCATAAAGATCGTATTCGAGCAGGCGGCAGTCCAGTTTGCCGTTGTAAAATTCTATTCTGCGGGTGGCCGACAAGCCTATTTTCTTTGCCAGGTCTGGGTTGCCAGTAAATATGTAGCCCCGGTAACCTTTGCATTCTTTCTTCATAAAATCCCCCATCCGCCGGTAGGTAGCCTCTAATTTAGTGTGCGTACCCAGGCGTTCGCCGTATTCGGGGTTAAACATAATCACACCACCACCCTCCGGTACTTTGGTTTGTTCAAAGTCACAAACGTCAAAATCTATCAAATGGTCTACACCCGCTGTCTTTGCATTCTTTTGCGCGATGTCGACCGCGTCGGCCGAAATATCCGTTGCAATAATGCTAAAGCCGGTTTCCTTCCGGGCCTTATCTTTTAGTTTCCTCCTTTCGGCAAAAAAAACGGTCTCGTCGTATCCCATGATGTGCATAAAACCGTAATTCATACGGAAGAGCCCCGGGCACTTGTCTGTTGCCAAAAGGGCCGCTTCGATGGCCAGGGTTCCCGAACCGCACATCGGGTTAATAAAGGTACTTTTTTTATCCCAATTCGTAGCCATAATGGTCGAAGCTGCCAGGGCTTCGAGCATGGGCGCTTTGCCGGGGATCTTACGGTAACTGTGTTTTGCAAGCGTTTCGCCTGAGGTGTCGAGGAAAATGCTGGCCTCGTCATCCTGCCAGTACAAATGGATAACCGTTTTGTTGGCCTCGGCGCCGGAGTTCGGCCTGATGCCTTTTTTCTCCTTTATCCGGTCGACAACGGCATCCTTTACCTTTACGTTTGCGAAAAGCGGGGTGCGGATATGTTCGTTATTTACGTTGGAAGTGACCGAGAAATAACCGGCAAAATCAATCAATTCTTCCCATTCAATTTGGAGCAATTCCTGGTAAAGCTGGTCGGGATCGGCGGCTTTGAAGCTCTTCAGCAAGTATAAAACCTGGCTGGCGCAGCGCAGATTAAGCGTGAGCGCTATACAGTCGTTAACCGTTCCGTTAAGCTCAAGCCCCGTTTGAAAAACACGTAAAGGCTTAAACCCCAGGGCCTCTGTTTCGGTTTGCAGGTAGGGCGCCAGCCTTTTGTTGCAGGTAATAACGATCTTGCTTTCGGTGTGGAAAACTTGCATAATATTGTGCGAATTTATCAATTAAATCGGGCCGATTTTATTTCTTATCTATTACCTTTACGTTTTAAAGAAATATTTTAAGAAATGGAAATTAAGGGCAAGGTGCATGAAGTAAGCGCCACTACACAGGTTACGGAATCGCTCAAGAAAAGGGAATTGATTCTGGAGTACATTGAAAATCCGCAATACCCGGAATACCTGAAGTTCGAAGCCATACAGGACCGCTGTAATTTGCTGGATAATGTGAAAGTTGGGGATGATGTGGAAGTGTTTTTTAATTTAAGGGGCAGGCCATGGACCGATAAAACCGGGAAGAAAACCTATTTTAACTCGCTACAGTTATGGCGGATAACTACATTGGCCCCTGCAGGCGCAAGCCCGACACCGGAATACGCGCCGCCGGCTGATATCAGCGCTTCGGCTGATGATGACGATCTGCCGTTTTAACAGGGTCGCCGCAGTTTGCACATCATATCTAAAACTTAATATCATAACAAAAACGCCTTTCAGTTTTGAAAGGCGTTTTTGTTAATTGGGAAGCCCGGAAGTCCGAAAGTCGGGAAGTCCCCAAGTCGGATAATTTAAGCTACTATTATTCCTCTTTCATGATGCGTTTTACAGCAACGCCGTTTCCTTGTTTCACCTGCAGATAATAGATGCCATTAAGGCCCATTACAAAGCTTTTGGTAAAGCTGCCGCCCGATGCTTTTTCGGTCCACAAAATATTGCCCTGGCTGTTTACCAGTTTAACTTCGGCAACGGCCTTTGACGGCAGGCTAAAGATTACCAGGGTTTTACCGGTCGAAAATTGCGGCACCAGGTTAAGATCGTTTATCTCCAGGCGCGGTCCCTCAATATGGGGCATCCGTTTCAAGTCGTCGTTGGTAACGTCTGATACATTGAAGCTGATGCGGGTGCTGATGTCGTTATTATCCGTATTTACATAGTTAAAGCTTTGGCTGTTGCGCCGGCCGTAACCCATCATCGGCGGCCTCATTGCGTCGGCTCCCCGGCCCGGTTTCCATCCCATCCCATCGGGCGAATTTTCATCCCTGTTGGGTCTGCCCAAACGTTTCCCTGAACGCATTTCCACAATATTGCCTGCGCTGTCTCTTTTTACGACCACATCGACGGTCATGCGTTTTCGGGTCGAGTCCTGTCTAAACATAAAAGTGCGTTTTCCTTCTCCGCTGCCGTTCATTGCAATGTCCGACGATAAATGCCTGATGTCTCTCATAGCGATCTTCCTTTCGGCAGGGGTAAGGTCTTTGATGCTTTTTCCGTTAACGGTAGTATCGCCGTTTTGTATTTTAATCTCGATGTCTTTTTGGTCTTGTGCCATCAACATGGGCGGCAAGCCTAAAATCGCGATCAGGCTAAGCGCGAAAATAAATTCAAAGCCCGGTTTCAGAAAAGAAGTTTTCATGGTATATAGATTTATTTAATTCAAAGTTAGCAAACAACTAAGCGTCACGGCGTTAAAAACCAGCTTTATTTTGTTAAAAATTGTTAAAAGCCACCTTTGCGGCCCTTATTTAAAATAAATTTGTTTCTGGATGAAGAAAAGAAGCATAGCGTTGATCATCGGGCTGATGAGTTTTGCCTTATTGGGCGTGATGGCTATGCAATTGTATTTTTTACGCCAGTCCTACCTGATGCAATCGGATCTTTTTGACCGCTCGGTAAATGAAGCGCTGGATAACGTGGTTGCAAAAGTTAGCAAGCAGGATGCCCTGAATTTTTTAAATGTAAAAGCAAATGGCGGGGGCACTTTTGGTCCCGGCTGGAACGGGCTTAACAACGGTGTGAACGGCGTCGCTGGAAATGATAATAATCCATCGGCCGCAGACGAACTTAAGACAAAACATAAGCTTACGCTGCGGGAAAAAAAGATTGCGCTGCTGCGCGACAGCCTAAAGCGAATGATCCTGCACAAAAGACTCGATGACGAGCTATCGAAACTGATACCTGGCGGGACACTCAATCTCCAGATCCGTTATGAAGAATATACCGATGATTTTGGCAACGTACACGGGCGCGTAATCCCCGAGATCGTTAGGCCCCCGGTTGTACCTGTCAATAGTCACCATAAGCTGCAAAAATATGATACCGCAAGATATACTTATTTCGATCCCCAGTATGGCAAACAGGTGATATCCATACCGCATATCAATCCACTTTGGGTCCAGGAGCAAGAGCGGAAGCAAAAGGAGCGGCAGTTGCGCGAAGTAAAGAAAATGCTGGAAGAGGACTCGCTTCAGAACGTGCCCCAAACAAAAACACAGGTTATTGAAAACCTGGCCGAAGAATATGGCAAATACGGGGAACCCTTAAGAATGCGGATAAACCCGATCTGGATAGATACGCTGCTCCGGTTTGAATTGCACAACAAAGGCATCGACTTGCCCTTCAGTTATGAGGTTACCTCGGCTAACAATGATTCGCTTATCTTTTCAAAGGCGAATGATGTTTCGGGAACCAAACCGGTTTTTACCAACATACCAGTCTATCAAACCCCGATCTTCAGCAAGGATGTGATCAATGACCCGGGGCTGATCAGGCTGGCCTTCCCTCAAAAAAGCTCGCTAATCCTGAAAAAGATGACCGCAACTATGGGCACTACCGGCGGCCTGCTGCTGGTGCTGGTGATCTGTTTCGGGTACACCATTTTCTCGATACTTAAACAAAAGAAGATTTCGGAAATGAAAACCGATTTCATCAACAACATGACCCATGAGTTCAAAACCCCTGTGTCGACCATTATGATTGCAAGCGAAACTTTGAAGGATAGCGAATTAGCATTTGACAGGAACAGGGTTACCAGGCTTGCCAATATTATTTACGAAGAAAATGCCCGCCTGGGAAGCCACATAGAAAGAGTACTGAACATAGCCCGCATTGAAAAAAATGACTTCAAGCTTGAAAAAAAGCCGCTGGATGTTAACGAGATGATCCTTATAGTGCTGGACAGCATGGCCCTGAAATTGCAGAAGTACAATGCCAAAACCACTTTGCACCTCGACGCAGAACATGCGATCATCAAAGCAGACGAGCTTCATTTCTCAAACGTTATCTATAACCTGGTTGATAACGCCATCAAGTACAGTATCGACGAGCCCGACATTACCATCAGCACGCTAAACAGGAACGACCAGGTGGTTATCCGCGTTGCTGATAAAGGAATAGGGATGAGCCGCGACCAGCAAACCCGCATATTTGAACAGTTTTATCGCATACCAACCGGCAACCTGCACGATGTTAAAGGCTTTGGGCTGGGATTGAGCTATGTAAACACCATTGTGAAAAGGTTGAATGGTATGATAAGCGTGCGGTCGGAGAAGGAAAAAGGCTCGGAATTTGAGTTGAAATTCCAGGCGGTGTGAGGGAGAGTCTTATCCCGATAGCTATCGGGACGAAAGTCTTAAGTCGTACCGATAGCTATCGGGGGTCTTGAGTCATGTTTTCGCATACATTAATAAGTTAAAATTACACTAAAAACAGTCTTCCGGACCTGCGGTCCCGATAGCTATCGGGATTCCGACTTTCGGACTTGAATAAAACATGAAAAAAATACTGCTGGTTGAAGACGACCCGAACCTGGGTTTATTGTTGCAGGATTACCTGCAGCTAAAAGGTAAATTCGATGTTGTTTTGTGCAAGGACGGCGAGGAAGGCTTGCGTAATTTCACCAAAAACACGTACGACCTGCTGATACTGGACGTAATGATGCCGAAAAAGGATGGGTTTACCCTTGGTAAGGATATCCGGAAGATCAACAGCCATGTGCCCATTATTTTTGCTACTGCCAAAGGCATGATTGAGGATAAAACCCAGGCCTTTAACCTGGGTGGCGACGATTATATCACCAAGCCATTCCGCATTGAAGAGCTGTTGCTTCGGATCAACGCGCTGCTGAAAAGGGCAGGTAATACTGACAAGCAAGAAGAGGAAAAACAAACTACGTTTAAAATAGGCCGGTACACCTTCGATTATACCCAGCAGGTCATCAGCATCGGTGATACCCAGCAAAAACTATCAACCAAAGAAGCCGAACTGTTGCGCTTGCTTTGCCTGCGTAAAAATGAAGTGCTGACACGGGAGGAAGCCTTGTTAAATATATGGCATGATGATAACTATTTCAACGGCCGAAGCATGGATGTTTTTTTAAGCAAGATACGGAAGTACTTAAGAGATGATACCGATGTGGAGATCATCAATGTGCATGGGAGAGGCTATAAGTTGTTAGTGGATTAGTCGGGAAGTCCGAAAGTCCGAAAGTCGGGAAGTCCGAAAGACGCTGCGACTCACGTTTGGGGTAAAATAACTATTAAAAAATCAATTTATTTTAACCGCAGAGATCACAAAGAAAATACGCAGAGAACACAGAGAAAAAATTGACAAACTATTAAGGCTCTGCGACTTCTCTGTATCTCTGTGGTAAAACTATTAGGCGTTTTGTTATATAGAAAATTAAGTTACCCGACCCGCTCACCAAAATGGATGATATTGCCGTTATTATCCAAAATACTGAATTGCTTCATTTTCCAGGGCATCTCTTTAAGCGGCCCGTTAGGGTGAACCACTCCAACCGTTTGATATTCATCATATAACTTCTCCACTTCAGTAACGTTGATATAACAGCCCGTTGCTTTCGGAATTTCCGGGTCGTTACAGGGCCACAGGTGCAGGGTTATTTCGTCGCGTGCCAGGATCACATACCCGTCCCAGTTGTTAATAAGGGTAAAGCCCAATGTTTTCGTATAGAATTTGATCGTTTCCTCCGCATTCAGCGAAGCAAGGATAGGAACTGCTGTTTTTAGCATGAACTATGGGATTAAATTTTCAAGATCGTTTATATCTTTTGCCCTGCCTGACGCTTTTTTTGCATCGATCAGGTCGTTTATAAATATAGTGCGTATCATCAACCCATCTTCTTCAAAATAAACCGACTTTTGATAACAATCGTCAAACGTCAGCCCTTTAACTTCAACCATTATGTCAATTGCCGATGGCGGGCGCCCGAATGTGAACACGTCTAAATTAAGATTGTTTAAGAATGCGTCTTCCGTCATATCAAAAACAGGCATCCCGAACTTCGAGAATGCTGCCGCAATTTTCAGATAGTTTTCCGGCGTTCTTTCAACCCAAATATCCATATCGCCGGTCGTTCTTGCATAGCCATGCAAAATAACTGAATAGCCTCCCACGAGTACATATTTTACGCCTGCGTCGTTGAAACACCGGATAAAATCACGGAAATCTTCGTTAAAAATATTGCCCATTTTATTTGCGCGACCTGACCTCAAAATAAGTTTTATCCATCCGGGGCGGTTGGTCTTCGGGGTAATTATACGCAACGCTATTGAGGTAATTGGCAATACGCAGCCGTTCCTGCCAGGTCAGCGTCCTGTAATAGGCCCCATGATCTGCAGCCTCTTCGGCTGTTTGCGCTTTAAAAGCCGTCCTGTCTAAGGGGAATGAACTCATTAGTCAAATATACTTCACTGATGCCATGAAATCAAAACCTGGTAGTGTCTCAGTTCGAATTTAACTTAACGTTTCCATTAATGAGCAGGTTTTCGATTAAAATATCAATTTCGATAAACTTGTTGGCAATCTTTACAATATCTTCTATGGGAAAATCTAAATTAACTATTTTCCATCCCTGCATCAATGTTTGCGGCCCGAATTTCATACTAACGTTTGGCCAATTGTGTTCAAGACTTTTGAACTGTTCTCTAAAGTCGTCAGCAAATTTTCTGCTGGTTAAAGTATAGCCATTAAGCTTTCTCAACTTTAGTGCATGGATGTTGTAAAATAATTTATGCTCTTTGATATCGGCATTATTAATCCAGATAGAAAAAAAAATCGCAGGGCCTGTTTGCGGTTTTGCATCCGGGTTATTTGCCCAATGCTGTTTGTGTAATCTTAAAACAACAGAGTCTAACCAAACGCCCGTTTCCACTTGCAGTTGCTTTTGATTCAATAGTCTTTTGTCAAGTTTATCAACAGCTTGCTGAAATAAGGATAAATATAAATTGGTATCCATGCGCTGCTAACCTGAAATGTATTAATATGTCAAAAATAAGTTAAATTCAAACTGTGACAAACCAAAAACCTGATCACAGCTCAATCTTTTGATGCTGGTAAGGTATTTCAACCGCCGCAAAACCCTTTCCCAGGATCTTTTGCCTGAAATGTTGCTGCACCTCATACTCGCCGTGCACAAGGAACATTTTCTTAACCTGTTTATTATCCTGTGCGGCAATAAAATGGAGCAGATCGTTATAATCGCCGTGCGCACTCATTGATTTGAAGGCTTTCACCCAGGCTTTCACCTCGAATCTTTCGCCATAAATAGAAACTTCACTATCGCCCCTTTGCAGGCGTCCGCCAAGGGAATTTGGCTCGCAATAGCCGGTGAACAAGATGGTACAGTTGGGCTTGCCGATATTATTTTTAATATGGTGTTTTACCCTGCCGGCTTCAGCCATACCCGAGGAGGAAATAATCACACAAGGGGAGGGATCGATATTTAACGCCTTTGATTCGTCCGCCGATTCGATAAAGTGCAGGCCCTTAAACCCAAAGGGATTACTATCGGTTTTTAAAACCTTGCTAACCTCATCATTATAAACTTCGGGGTGACTCATGACCACCTGGGTGGCTTTTTCGGCAAGGGGGCTATCCACATAGTAATTGAGATCGGGCAATTGCCCCTGAAGCTCGAGGGCATTTAGCGCATATAGCAATTCCTGTGTGCGGCCGACGCTGAATGCGGGCATTATCAGTTTCCCTTTATTAACCACACAGGTCTCGTTAATCACCTGTAAAAGCTTTTCCACTATCGAGCCTGCTTCATCATGCAATGAATCGCCATAGGTCGATTCGAGCAGAATGTAGTCTGCCTGCGTAAATGGCTGCGGGCTTTTGAGCAAAATATCGTTATACCGGCCCACGTCACCGCTGAATGTGATGTCAGTGGCACGTCCGCCTTCGGTGACCGCGAGGTGCACTGCAGCGCTCCCCAAAAGGTGGCCGGCATCGGTGAAGTGAAATTTTACTGATGCGTTGATCGCATATTCCTGGTTATAATCCACCGTCTGAAATAACTTCAGGGCAGCTGCAACGTCATCTTCGGTGTATAAGGGGATTAATGGCGGAAGATTATTTTTCGCCCGGTGTTTATTGCTGTAAGCCGTGTCCTCTTCCTGTATCCTCGCCGAATCGACCAGCATGATCTTAACCAGGTCGAATGTCGGGGGGGTGCAAAAAACAGGACCCTTAAAGCCCTCGGCTACCAGGCGCGGGATCAAACCACAGTGATCTATATGCGCGTGGGAAAGGATCATATAGTCAACCTTTTCCGGGTTGAAGCCAAAGTGCTCATTTAAATCGTCGGTATGTTCGCCCATTCCCTGGAACATGCCGCAATCCAGCAAAATGCGGGTGTCGTCGGCCAGCGTGAGCAAATGCTTACTGCCCGTAACCGTGCGGGCAGCGCCGTGAAAGGTGATCGTCATAATTGGTTAAAGAGGTGGACAAGCTACAAAAAATTTCGGTCCCGATAGCTATCGGGATCGGATTTTCGATTTCGGATTTTGATTTACACGAATTTTTCGCGGATTGTTTTTTTTCAGCGGGGTCAAGGGGGCTGCGCCGTTTCACGAATGGGGCGAATTTCACGAATGAAATTGGAATTCGGAGGCTCCATCCGATAGCTATCGTTCGGATTTAATATACGCCCACGAAACTCAATGTTTGGTTGGGAATCTAAATCGGATCAAAAAACTGAAAGGCACTTTTATTTTTAACAACTAAATATTTAGTTGTTAATTTCATTTATAAGTTCTACATTCGATTTAACTTTTGGACGCTTTGTCCACCATTACCAATTATAGCCATGGAAATTAAAGAACTTACCCGTGCCGAAGAACAGATCATGCAGGTATTATGGCGACTGCAGAAAGCGTATGTTAAGGACGTGATCGAAGTTTTGCCCGAGCCAAAACCGGCCTACAATACGGTGTCGACTATTATCAGGATACTCGAGACAAAAGGCTTTGTGGGGCACACCGCCTACGGAAAGAGCCACGAGTACCATCCCATCATCAGCAAGGAGCAATACCAGAATTTTGCAACCGACAAACTTATGAGCGGCTATTTTGACAACTCGGTGAAAAGAATGTTTTCCTATTTTGTAAAAAAGGAAAAGATCGATCTTAAAGAGGCCGATGAGATCATGAAATTGATTGAAAAACTAAAAGAAAAATAACATGAGCTGGTGGCAATACCTGATGCTGGTAAACATTTACCTGCTGCTGTTCTACGGTTTTTATGCGTTGCTGCTAAGCCGTGAACGTTTTTTCCATCTCAACAGGATCTACCTGGTTTCGGCAGCGCTTATGTCGTTTCTAATACCGGGAATGCAATCCCAGTGGGTGCAAGGTTTGTTTATAACCCAAAAGGTTCAATACACCATTTATAACAGTCCCGTGTTACTGTACCGTTTTAAACCGGTTGAAAATACACCTTTTACTGTTGGGCAAGTACTCGCCCTGGTGTACCTGGCGGTGACCGTGATTTTTTTGGCGAGGTTTGCATGGCAACTCATCATCCTAAACCGGACGATTCACCAGCAACAATCAGGCGCGGCCTATTCTTTTTTTAAAAAGATAAAAATCGGAGAAGACCGGCAAAACCGGGAAGTCATTGCGACGCACGAAGATGTGCATGCGCGCCAGTGGCATTCCGCGGATGTGCTGGTGATGGAAATCCTGGTGATATTGAACTGGTTTAATCCTGTTGTATATTTTTACCGGTTTGCCATCAAACACATCCACGAATTTATTGCTGATAAGCAAGCTATAGAAACAGGCATTGATAGGGCTGACTATGCACTGATCTTATTAAGTGAGACATTCGATGCGCCGGCTCACCGGCTGGTGACCCCTTTTTTTAATAAAAGCCTGCTTAAACAAAGGATACTCATGCTTCAAAAAAACAAATCGAGCCGCGTGGCATTGATCAAGTATCTGCTATCAGCGCCCTTGTTCATGCTGATGCTTATCCTATCATCGGCAACCGTAAATAACAGCAAAACAGTGCTTAAGATCACCAAAAAAGTTGAATTAGAACTGCAAATGCCTGCCAATATCATCACAGCGTTTGAATTGAAACATACGGATGGGACGTCTCCCGGCCGGGCATTAACTGACACGCCAAATAAGAAAAAACCAAATACAATAACAATAAAACTTGCCGATCCTTCAAAAAGCAATATCGTATTTACATCGGTTGAACATGTGCCGGAATTCCCCGGTGGACTTAACGCGTTTTCGCAGTTCCTTGCATCAAATATCAGGTATCCGAAGGAAGCGCGTGACAAAAACACCCAGGGGAGAGTTATCATCAGCTTTATTGTAGAAACGGACGGCTCGCTTTCAAATATCAAAGTTGCAAGAGGAATAGGCGACGGCGCCGATGAAGAAGCCCTTAGAGTTCTGTCGATGTCGCCAAAGTGGAAACCAGGCGTACAAAATGGCTTAACCGTACGTGTTGCTTACTCCGTTCCGATTAATTTTACCTTAGAACCAACGACGCAGGCGCAGCCGGCGCCCGTCAGTCCCGGCGTTGGCAAAAACCAGGGAATTATCAATGACCAGGCAGTACCAGACACCGGAAAATCGGCGCGCGTTCATACTTCAAGTGCTACTTACAATCCCAATCCTGCGCCATTATACATAGTAGATGGTATTGAACGGGACAATTTAAATGGCTTGATTCCAAATGAGATAAAAAGCATATCTGTGTTAAAAGAAAAATCCTCGACCGCTTTATATGGCGCCAAAGGCGCCAATGGAGTAATTGTCGTGACAACCAAAGGGAGCAAACCCAAATCACTTCTTGAGCCATCGGCCATCAAACCAAAGGCAGACACAACCATCTCCAGCCCGGTGGTCAACCCTTGAGTTACTTAATGGGCAATTACTATTTGGTTTACAAGGATTAGTTTTTACATTTATATCAAACGCTAATCAATTTAAACCATGAACTGGAAAATCATTTTTCAATTATCAATTTTCGGATTGATAATGGCCTTTGGTACTGTTTCACTCATCCCCGAGGGGTTCGAACCGCTTTTTTGGGTGATTATTTTTATTTTTTGTGCCTGGGTTGTCGCAAAAGCATGCAATGGCAAATATTTTTTGCATGGCTTTTTGATTAGCCTCGTAAACTGCGTGTGGATAACTGCCGTACACGTCTTTTTCCGGGAAACCTATGTAGCTCACCATCCGAAGGCTGCCGCAATGGGCGCCAGCATGCCGCCGGAACTCTTGGTACACCCGCGCTTCGCCATGGTACTCACCGGGCCGGTTTTCGGCATTATGTTCGGAATTATTTTAGGCCTGTTTTGCTTTATCGCCTCAAAAATTGTAAAGACAAAAACGGCAGCCTGATACTCATTTGCGGGCTGCGGTGAAAAAGGGTAAAGAATCCGTGGCTATTGATTTATTGCGGATAAATCATTCCTGTTTTAAAACAAATTCATACATTTGAAACAAATTTTAAAGACGGGCATTCCATCAAAAGAATGCATTCAATCAAACAAGACGTTTTATGAAACCCTTTATCTCCACCGCATTTTACGGCTTTTTTAAGTATATCCTTTCGCTTACGCTGATCGCTTCGCCATGGTTGTTTAACCTGGTCGACATTTCGAGCGCTGCATTGCTTATACCGATTTATTTTGGCTGGCTGCTACTGATCATGAATATCTTCGCAGATACACCCGCCAGCCCAATCCGGCAGTTCCCTATCAAGATGAACATGGTCGCTGATGTGATCTTTGGCTTCTTTTTAATGGTATCGCCCTATTTGTATACCTTTTCGCCGAAAGCGCATTGGCTCGAATTGATTTTAGGCGGCTTGTTGATATTCCTGGCTAACTTCACCAAAGGATCGCCATTTTTAACTGAAGCAAACGATGCATTACCAGAAGGGCAGTTGACTTCGACCGATTCTTTAGAAGGTCGTTTGAACAATTAGGTAATAAAAGATATTTAGTGAAAAACCTCATCGCGACAGAACCTTGAGGTTTTTTTTATGACCTGGCGCCATTAGGCCACGTCTATTCCAGGTAAATTGCGAGTTTCTCTTTGAGTATCGCCACCAGTTGCTCATCGCCGAAGGCATACTTATCTGCTATGTCCAGCACAATAAGCTGTTTTCCTGTGAATGATAACGAAAAACGTTGCTGAAGCAACTGTTTGTGCCTGCGTTCCATGCAAAATATCACGTCCGCCCACGAGAGCATTTTTTCGTTAACCTTCATGCGGGCCTTTTCGCTGGTTCCGGCGGAGCGCGCCGTATGTGTTTGATTGTTGTTAAACAGCAATTGGGCAGTGGGGCTGCGCCATTGATTTTTGCTGCATATAAAAAGTAAATTTGACAAACGGGGTTATATGACGGTTGTTTTATTACATAGCCTTTTCCTGCATCCAGGCCTGGCTCTTGATCATCCATCGCCCGTTAACCTCCCGTAAAATGAAAGTGAAAGCTCCTTTTACCGCAAAATGCTGCTTACCGGGTTGGTTTCCCGTGTAACTTACAGGCACCACAATGTACACGTCGTCGTTTGATTGCTGAAAAACGTTTACCGGCAGAACCTCTGCGGTTAGTTTGGTTATGCCGTTAATTTTACAGGCTTTTTCGACTGCATTAACCCACTGTATGCCCGCAGTGGGTCCCGCCCAGGAATATGGCGCCTCGTCATCGGCTATAATAGCATTCGGCGTATACAGATCAGCCACCGACTGTATATTAAAGGAACTTGATGCCTTAATCACGGCTGTAACAATGTCCATCACCTCAGCGGGGACGAGGGTGTCCCGCACGGCTTGCCGGCCTTCCTTCATGGTTTTGGAATGAGGCATTTTATCGATTTTTATGCCAGCACTGCACGGCTGTACAAAAAGGATCAAAATCGATATGCCGAAAGCTGCTTTAAGGGCCGTAATTTTTGTCGTCATAAAAGCTTAAACAATAACCTGTTGTTTTTCACCACGCAAAGGTAACTGCTTTACGCTGTAAAATTAAAAATCCCGCCAAAAGGTTGTGATATATAACAGCTTTGTAACTTTACGGCATGGAAACCATCAACTGGCACGAATTTGAGAAGGTGGAGCTGAGGGCAGGAACGATACTTGAGGCTATCTATTTTCCGCAGGCGCGAAAACCGGCATATAAGTTAAAGGTTGATTTTGGGCCACTGGGCGTCAAGTCTACAAGTGCGCAAATAACGAGCCATTATACAACCGAAGAACTTCCGGGCCGGCAGGTGGTTGCCGTGGTTAATTTCCCACCAAAACAGATCGCAAATTTTATGTCGGAGTTCCTGGTGACGGGGTTTGCGGATGAAAATGGCGAGATCGTACTGGCCTCGATAGATAAACCGGTCCCAAACGGGAGTAAACTGATATAATGAGGTACATAAGCTTTGACAATGAGCCCGTGCTGTCGCCCGATGAATTTTTTATGAACGAGGCGATGAAAGAAGCAAAACTGGCTTTGGCGGAAGATGAAATACCGATAGGCGCCCTGGTGGTTTGTAAGGGAAAGATCATTGGCCGGGGGCATAACCTTACCGAGCGACTCAACGATGTTTCTGCACACGCCGAAATGCAGGCCTTGACCGCAGCCGCGAACTTTATGGGCGGCAAATACCTGCGCGACTGTACCCTCTATGTAACACTGGAGCCCTGTGTTATGTGTGCCGGGGCGAGCTATTGGTTCCAGCTAAGCCGAATCGTTTTCGGCGCTTATGACACAAAGCTTGGGTTTGGAAGATTGAATCAAAAGGTCACCCATCCCAAAACGATCATAACCGGGGGAATTATGGAAAATGAATGTGCCGAATTGGTGCGGGGATTTTTTAAGAGTAAACGGAAGTGAGGTGATGTGCGGATGTGCGGATGTGCGGATGTGGAAGGGTTCATGGATGATGGATCATAGTTCATGGCCGGAGCGGGGAGTAGCAGTAGCAACGCGATGAACGCATAGGCCGAGAGCAGGAAGGCCAAGCGCGAGATTCATAGTCAATGAACACAGCCGGCGAATCTTACAATCCTACGATCCTACAAATCATAGTTCAGACAAATTGAATTTTACATTTATCAGAACAAAAGTCATCTTCAAGCGATTATATTTGCTCACACTTTCATTTAAACTTAAAACTAACCGTTATGGCATTTACACTACCTGCGTTACCATACGCAACCGACGCACTTGAGCCGTCCATTGATAAATTGACCATGGAAATTCACCATGGCAAGCACCACCAGGCCTATGTAACCAATTTGAATAAGGCATTGGAAGGGAAGCCTGAAGCAGACTGGAGCATTGATGATATTGTTAAAAGCATTTCGAAATTTCCCCCGGCAGTCCGCAACAATGGCGGCGGCCATTACAACCACAGTTTGTTCTGGACCATACTCGGCCCTGGCGCAGGCGGCGAGCCTACCGGCCCCCTTGGTGACGCTATAACCAGCACTTTCGGCTCGTTCGCTGATTTTAAAACTAAAGTAAATGAAGCTGGCGCCACCCGGTTCGGTTCAGGATGGGCATGGCTGATCGTTACGCCTGACAAGAAGCTGGCCGTAACTTCAACCCCTAACCAGGATAATCCCCTGATGGATATTGCCGAAGTAAAAGGTACCCCAATATTCGGAATAGACGTTTGGGAACATGCCTATTATTTAAAATATCAAAACCGCCGCCCGGATTACCTGGCCGCGATATGGAGCGTGATCAACTGGAATCACGTTGCAGAGTTGTATAGCAAGGCGTAGCCCCCTGGCCCCTCCATGGGAGTCCTTTGGACCTGAAGGGGAATGTCACTAACTTAGGGGATTTAATATCGAACGCCGAATGTTGAATAATGAAGTCAAACTTCGATATTGGACATTCAAAATTCATTATTCGATATTAATCCGCAGCGCGTTTTTTGATTAAGTTAGTGCCATTATCCTGAAGGGGGAGAAAGAATTAAAACCGGCAGGGTATTTTACCTTGCCGGTTTTTTTAACCCCTAATCAACGTTGCATGAGTTTTCTGTCAAAAATTTTCGGTCAAAAAAAATTAAACCATCCGCTGATAGGCGAATGGAACAGCGATTTAAGTGATGAAAATACAAAGAATAGCATTGGCAACGTCAGCATGATATTTTCAGATGACGGAAAACTAGTATATAAAATTAAGGAAGGAAATAAGTTGCAGATCATTAATTTGGTTTACAGTATTGATGGTAACTTACTAATTACCGACCAACCCTCACGCACCCAAATAGAAAAAACGGAATATACTTTGCCTGACGAAAATACCTTAATTCTTCAATTTGAGGGTGAGACTACAAGATATATAAAAGAAAAAAATTAATAGTTTGCTTGATTTAGGAATATTCACATGAAAGCAATCGTACTTGACACGGCTAACAAGCCCTTAGTATTAAAAGAAATTGAAAAGCCGGCGTTAAAACCGGGCGAGGCGCTGGTGAAGATTAAGGCCGCGGCCCTAAACCGCCGGGACTATTGGATAACTATCGGTAAATACGCCAATATAAAATATCCGATCGTTTTGGGTTCTGACGGCGCCGGGATCGTTTATGAAGTGGGTGACAAGCAAGACAAATATTTGTTAGACAGCGAAGTGATCATTAACCCCGGCTATGACTGGGGCAGCAATGAAAATTTTCAATCCGTCCACTTCAAAATACTGGGATTACCGGACGACGGAACTTTTGCAGAATTTGTAAAGGTAGGCGTAGATCAATTGCATCCCAAACCTGCACATTTGACCTGGGAGCAGGCGGCGGCACTTCCCCTGGCCGGGTTAACCTCCTACCGTGCATTATTTGTAAAAGCGAACGCCAAAAAAGGCAATAAGGTATTGGTTACCGGCGCCGGCAGCGGCACGGGCTCACTTGCGGTGCAATTTGCTGTTGCAACCGGTTGCGAGGTTTTTGTTACCTCGGGTTCGGGAGAAAAAATTGAGCGCGCCCGGCAGCTTGGCGCCCTTGCCGGCGTGAACTACCATGCACAGGACTGGGCGGAGCAGTTGCAACATCTTGCAGGCGGATTTGATGTAATTATTGACAGCGCCCTGGGTGAAGGGTTCGCAAAGCTGCCTGACATTTGCAATCCCGGAGGCAGCATCGTCATATTCGGCGGCACGGCAGGCAATATCCCCCCGCTAAACGGCCGTAAAATATTCTGGCGGCAATTGCGTATCATCGGCACGATGATGGGCAGCCCTGCAGACTTTAAAGCCATGCTCGAATTGTTAAACAAACACCGGATCACACCTGTAGTCGACCAGGTGTTTGATCTTGCCGATGCGGCCAAAGCGGTTGCGAGTATGGAACACTCCACCCAATTCGGAAAAATCATTTTAAGGGCCTGACCGCTATGCTTCAGTTAAAAGTTGAGGCTATCAAATGGGAATTGCCTGACGTTGCAACCTTATTTTTCACCGAAATATCCGGCAAACTGGTCAGCTATCGTCCAGGACAGTTTATTACGCTTGTTTTTGATCATCACGATGAAGAGATCAGGCGGTCGTATTCGTTAAGCTCAATCCCCGGTGATCCTTACCTGGCCATTACAGTTAAAAGAATTGCCAATGGCGAAATTTCCCGCTTCCTGCTCACTAAAGTTAAACCGGGTGATATCATCAACGCAGTGGAACCTGCCGGCCGTTTTTTAGCGGCTGATGCCCAGGTAGAAAAGGATATCTTTTTCTTCGCGGCAGGCAGCGGGATTGTACCCATTTATGCGCAACTCAGGTCAATATTTAACGCACCGGGCAAAAGCAATATCACACTTATTTATAGTAACAGGGACTGGGACTCAATCTTATTTAAGGATGATTTGGATGAACTGGCAAAACAGCATCCAGAGCGTTTAAAGATCATCCATCTGCTGAGCACTGAAGCCAAACGTTTAACCAACCTGGTGGTTGAGGAATTGGTTAAAAAGCATCTTCGATATGATTTTGAGGCGGCTGAATTTTACACCTGCGGACCGTTTGACTATATGCGCATGATCAGGCTAACCCTGATCTATATGGGATTTGATCCGGGACAGATCCGGAAGGAAAATTTTGTATTGGATACGGTATCCGTCGCGGGCCCATCAATCACCTATCCGCCCCGACGGATCAGGATACATTTTAACAAAGAAACCCATGACCTGGTAGCAGGCGAAAATCAATCCATCCTACAGGCGGCGCTTCAAAATAATATTCCTTTACCCTACAGCTGCCGCACCGGCGACTGTTCAACCTGTTCGGCTATCTGCAAAACCGGGAAAGTCAAGCTGGCAAAAAACAATGTTTTAACCGATGCTGACCTCGCTGCCGGCTGGATATTAACCTGTACAGGACATGCCCTTTCGGACGATGTGGTTGTTGAGTTCGCCGGTTAAAAAATTGCCCCCTTTCGGTGTTTTCTTTATGCCGGTGTCATGTCAATCAACAATCGAAGATTGATTTAATTCAGAAAACCATATCCCTATAACTTTCTGGTCAACTTTCAGCTTTGGACTTTCAGCTTTCGACTTTTGGCTTTCAGCTTAAGACCTCTAATTACTCGCCTGGTAAACCCGGACATAATCCACCAACATCGTAGCGGGCAGCTTAGTTGTGTCAACGAAACTACCCGGCCAATCGCCGCCAACCGCCATATTCAGGATAATAAAAAAAGGACTGTGGAAGGCGCCGGTGTTGTTGACGTTATTGGCGATATTGCCGGTGGCATATAAAGTATTATCAACATACCAATTTATGGAGCTGGCGTTCCATACAACGGAATAAATATGAAACTGGCTTGGGCTGCTTGCCGTGTTTTCTCCATATTGAACGGCCTGCCCATTCCCGCTCCAGTGCATGGTTCCATAGATCAGGCTATCGGTATCAATATGTTCCATTATGTCAATTTCGCCGCAACCCGGCCAGGCAACCCCAGTATTAATATCGGTACCCAGCATCCAAAGGGCAGGCCACAAACCCGCTCCAATGGGTAATGCAATCCGGGCTTCGATTTTTCCGTAGGTAACGCTGAATTTGTTCGCCGTATTCATACGGGCCGAGGTATAGGAAAAACCACCCACCGACTGGCTTTTGGCTGTTATTGCCAGGTATCCGTTTGCAACCGTCGCGTTGGAGGCCTGGTAATATTCCTCCTCCTGGTTTACGCCAAGGTTTCCTGTTTCGAAGTTCCAATTTGAAGCGTCCACAGATGTACCGTTAAATTCATCCGACCATACGAGTGTATAGGTGGTTGAGTCCGTTGGTGTTGTGGTAGTAGTCGTGGTTGTTTTGGGGCTTACAGGCGATACATCCTTGAGCTTACCGCACGAAAAAAAGACAAGTGGCACCAACGTTCCAAACGCAATCGTTTTCAAATGGTTCATAAACCCTCTTCTCATTAGAGTAAAGATAACATTTTTAATTGCGTAAATAAAGTACGATGGGTTCTTGACCGTCGACATAAATAACAACCGTACCTGCAGGCTCTTTGTTTTAGCTGCTTCTTTTTCAGGGCGCTGTAAAGCCCAGCGCGGCCATGTATCCCTTGTTTGGCCGGCAATTTTCAAACTTGCTGTTGTTAATAAAATCGTATAAAGCTTTCTTAATCAGCTCGCGGTCAGCCGGAGCTGCTTTCCGAATGGCATCAAAATCAGCACGTGGGGCTTCTGTATAAGCGATCACCAGG
>Ga0206864_1081_pt1 | contig 32440 bp, 32 predicted proteins | sample Alteio_BWOrgCont_42_FD_152632 | JGI IMG/M metagenome (GOLD analysis project Ga0206864, IMG submission 152632) | Enriched cells from forest soil in Barre Woods Harvard Forest LTER site, Petersham, Massachusetts, United States -... | ecosystem: Environmental > Terrestrial > Soil > Temperate forest >...
CCATTGCAATAACCCTTTGCGAACGGCCGTTAAGGATGATCCAGAATTCTTCATGTTCCAGGTCAACCAGTTTTCGGCGTACCAAGGCATAAGCGTCCTTGCTGCCTTTAACATATTCTATCGGCGCCGCTTCCACTTCTCCCCGCCGCCGGCCGATCTCCAGCGCCGCGATGATCGATATCGCCTTTGCTTCGCCAATACCCTTAAAATCGGAGAGCTCGGCAATGGAGGCTTTGCCCAATTTGTTAAGATCGTTATCATAATGGTGCAAAATACGCTTGCTCAATTCTACGGCCGTTTCGTTGCGGCTGCCCGATCCGATCAATATAGCGATCAGTTCAGCATCCGTTAACGCCCGGCGACCCTGGCCCGCCAACTTTTCGCGGGGCCTGTCTTCTTCGGCCCAGGATTTTATGCCGATCTTATTTTCGTAAGGTTTCACGGCATTAATGTAAGAATAATTGCCTGTTTTTAAAAAACCGTGAAATTGCAGACGCAAAGTAGAGACGCGAAGTAGAGACGCGAAGCATCGCGTCTCTACGATTGAACCCAAATTGTACTGGATTAATGAGAGAACTGTTGTAGAGACGCGATACTTCGCGTCTTTTACGGTGTTTTTACGGTGCAACCACCAAAGCCCTAAACGTTCCCGGAATCGCAGACGGCCGAAACGACTTTGGATCCTTCGGTTTAAAGTCAGCCGTTGGCAAGTATATTTTGTGGGTTATTTGATCAACCGCGTTTGTACGGGCGCCGCTTTGAGTTTTTAGTACCTGGGCAACGACAAATTTGTTTGGCGATTGTTCTTTGATGATGGTTAGCGTACCCTCGCCGTTGGAGGAGTAAACCGTTTTCAGCTTTACATCAAAACCAACGGCGTCGCACTCATCGTCAATTGGAACCGTTGTCACAATTTTTCCGTTGGTGGCATCCATCACCACCAACACCTTGTCGTCGCAACCGGAAAAAAGCCGCATGGTTCCCCGATCGATCGCCAGTCCTGACGGGCCTTTTCCTGGCGAAAGCGGCCAGGTAGTTAATATTTTAAAGGTAGTGGCGTCGATCACATCGATCTCGCTCTTTTCGGCATTGTTAACGTATATCTTCCCTTTGCCGTCGCTTATCGCTGCTTCCGGCCAGCCGGTTAGCTGAATGGTCGCAACTGCCTGGTCGGTGCTCGGATCGATCACTGTCATGTTCTTACCGCGACCGTTGCAGGTGATCACTTTTTTGGAATAAGTATCATAAAATATGCCGTCGGCAAACGGACCGGTCGGCACATGGCCAAGCACTTTATTGGTTTTCAGATCGAACACTACCACGCTGTTGGCGCCGCCGTTTGAGATATAACCTTTCCCCAGCTCGTGAACCAATGCGATACCATGCACATCCTTATCCGTCTTGATAACGCCTACCGAATCGCCGGTTGTTTTATTGACTACATTTACCTGTGTGCCGTGCGACAGGTACAAATTGTCCGATAAAGAATCAACTGTGGTATAATCATAGCCGCCCGCGCTTGTGATGTGGAATGTATTTACGATATGATAATTTTGCGCATAAGTTGTTGTGAATGCGGCAACTGTTAGCAGGGCGGTAATAAGGATGAGCTTTTTCATAGCAAATTTGTTTATTGATGATTTGGTTCATCAATATTATGAGCCAATTTTGTCGAAATTTTGAATAATGTGTTTTTCCTATTTTCCGTGAAAAGAAATCCGCTAATCACAAAAAACCAGCAATTACCCAAGCAAATTTTTCCAGCTGACCAGGTCGCCGATGATCTTTTGCAGGTCGGCGGCATTTACGCGTTCCTGCTGCATGGTATCGCGGTAACGGATGGTTACGGTATCATCTTCCAGCGTTTGATGGTCAACGGTGATGCAAAACGGTGTGCCAATGGCGTCCTGGCGGCGGTAGCGTTTACCGATGGTGTCCTTCTCTTCGCATTGCAGGTTGAAGTCGATCTTGAGCGAATCCATGATCTGCTGCGCTTTTTCGGGGAGGCCGTCCTTTTTGGTCAGCGGGAAAATGGCCGCTTTTACCGGGGCAAGGCATGGGTGCAGCCTTAAAACGGTACGGCTATCCTGCCTTTCTTCGGTGCTCAGGTCTTCTTCTTCGTAAGCGTTGATCATGGTCAACAAAAACATGCGGTCTAAACCGATCGAAGTTTCTATCACGTAAGGGATATAATTACCATAAGGTTTACCGTCCGGTCCTAATTCGGGATCGAAATACTGCATCTTTTTGTTGCTGAATTTCTGGTGCTGGCTTAAGTCGAAATTGGTACGACTGTGTATCCCCTCCACTTCCTTAAACCCGAAGGGAAATTCAAATTCAATATCGAACGCGGCATCGGCGTAGTGCGCCAGTTTGGTATGTTCGTGAAACCGGTATTTCGCCGCTTCGGTGCCGAGGGCCAAATGCCATTTCAGGCGTGCTTCTTTCCATTTTTCAAACCAGTCCCTTTGCGTCCCGGGGCGAACGAAGTATTGCATCTCCATTTGCTCAAACTCCCTCATGCGGATGATAAACTGGCGGGCAATTACTTCATTGCGGAAAGCCTTGCCAATTTGGGCTATGCCGAAAGGGATTTTCATGCGGCCGGATTTCTGCACGTTGAGGTAGTTCACAAAAATACCCTGCGCGGTTTCCGGGCGCAGGTAAACTACATCGGCTTCGCCGGCGATTGCGCCCATCTGTGTACTGAACATCAGGTTGAACTGGCGCACCTCCGTCCAATCAGGTTCTTCTTTACTTAGAGGGTCTTTAATTTCATAGTCAATAATTAATTTTCTAAGGCCGATAAGATCATCATCTTTTATTGAATCTTCTACTTTCTGCATCAACTCACGCCCTTTTTTATAATCCTCATCCAGATTTAAAAAGTCTTGATAAGCTTGTTCCTTAGAAATACTTACAGGGCCACTCAAAAACCCGTCTTCGTAATTGGTAGCAATACCTTTAACTTTGGCTTCTTCAACAGCTTTTGACATTAGTTCGCTCACCTTATCTTCTAATAATTGATCGGCTCTATACCTTTTGTTTGTAACCTTGTTATCGATCATCGGGTCGCTAAAGCCGTCAACGTGGCCACTTGCTTTCCAGATAGTAGGATGCATAAATATGGCCGAATCAAGCCCGACGATGTTCTCGTTCATCTGCACCATCGCCTTCCACCAATAGGTTTTGATGTTGTTTTTTAGCTCGACCCCGTTTTGACCATAATCATAAACGGCGCTAAGGCCATCATAAATTTCGCTGGACGGGAAAACAAAGCCGTATTCTTTGGCGTGGGAAATAACGTTTTTAAAAAGATCTTCGGGTGCGTTGCTCATAATTCGGCAAAGATAGGTTTTGATTTCGGATGTCGGAATTTCGATTTCGGATTTTTGTTGGAAGGTTGCAATGTTGAAAGGTTGCAATGTTGGAAGGTTGGAACGTTGGAATGTTAGTTAAATAATGTTAATCCTTGCAGGTAAGGGCGCCAACTTTTTACATTTGCTTAAGGCGTAAGCAATTCATGAAATATTTCCTCGTCATCGTCTTTCTTGTGGTAAGCTTTGCTGCCGGCGCACAAAATGTGGTCGGGATAGTAACCGATAAAACCACTTCGCAGCCGGTTATTGGCGCAACGGTTGCTTACGGCAAATTACTTACTCAAACTAACCGGGGCGGGCTTTTTGAATTTGATGGGGTTAAGATGAACGACAGCCTGAAAGTGACCGCTGTTGGATATCTGCCTTACACCCTTTTGGTGACAGCTGCCAACGCCAGCCAGCATATTGAGCTTCTCCAAAAAGTAAGTGAGCTGAAGCAGGTAGACATTTTTGGCGACAGGAACTTTAAAAAAGACTCTCTGGCAAACAGGGCCGATTATGCCAAACAGTTTAATTATAAGCATCCCCGCGTGATGGATGCCTTCGGCAACGGGATGAATTTTTACCCGGGCGAATTTTTCTCGATTGACCTGCTGGCGTTAGCGCGAGCGCTCACCTATAAAAGCACAAATGCGTATAAGATTAACAAAATGCTCGTGCGCGATGAACATGACCAATTTGTGGGTGAGCATTTCAACCGCGGCATCGTTTCACACATCGTCAACTTACAGGGTGACACGCTTTCGGCATTCCTGGTGCAATACCGACCGACTTATGAATTTACGCTGAAAGCAACTGTATATGATATGGAGGTTTATATTAAGGATTGCTATAAGAAGTTTGGGGCAGCTGGGTTTAACGGATCGAATCCGTTTCGCAAGCCTTCAAGTGACTCGACGGAGGTGGTTAAACTGAATTGAATTGTGAGATCGGGATTTACAAGGTTATATATTTTCCGAATCAATAGCATTGAAGTCTGCATTTATCTCCCTCATATCGGCTAAAAATAATGGATCGGATGACGCCCGTTTCATTAAATCTATTTTCTCTTCTTTATCAGAGGTAGACTGACGTAGTAACCTTGCTTTTAGTTTGACATCTTCCCAGCTAATCCCTTTTACCTTTCCACTTTCATAATCACGCACCCTCCGGTCCAGTTCTGCTATAAAATCATCATCCTGCCACCAATTATATTTTTCGGCTAACTCATTTTCAATGAAAAGATACACTTTTTCGAGCTGACTATCATTAGCGGTATCGATAAAGGAATGTAGCTTTTCTTTTATTGTCGAAAGTGACATTGAATAATTATTTAGGCAAATTTAATGAATCCGTTGTAATAAAGGCAAGTCGCATCAAACAAGCAGGTTACCTTATTTGAAAATCGGTATTAAAAAACGTTAGTAATTAGTAGGGCATGATCGCGTTTTTCCTTTTGTTTATTGCTCCGATTTTCCAGATTGTATTTTCTATACTGAAGATCAATGGTCGAGTCCGGCTACCCTCTGGCGTCATCGCCCTCATTACTTTTTTTATCGGAATAGGGTTGTCAATAGCTTCAACGTTAGTTGTAGAGGCAAATATTCCTGTAAATCCATCCGGCATAACATGCGGAACCCTAGCTGCTGCATTTTTATTTGCCGGTTTCTTTATCACTGCAATTGCTACGCCTGTAATTGGATTGTTTTTCTTCCTGGTAGGGAGGTTATCCAATAGAAACAAGTCCCCAAATGTCTAACTGATTAAATTCGTCCAACTCAATTCAACACCGGCTGCACATTAGTTAAGGTGAAAATATCCGCCATCAAATCGTCACTGGGATTTACCTTGAAGTTTTTAGAGGGCAACTCCACCAGCATGTTTTCTTCCCGGTCCTTGATCATGAAGCGGAGGGTGCAGTTTTTTACCGGGTATTTTTGGTTGTTTACATTGATCAATGCCTGGATGTTATTGAGCAGGCTACTGCTAAGTGCATTCAGGTCGAGGCAAACGGTGAGGGATTTGGTGAGCTTGTCGCGCATTTCGGATAGCAGGCTCATGGTTAATATTTTCATATCCCAATTATCCTTCTGGCGGAATTTTTCCTCGATGATGCCTTTCAGGTGCAGGAAATAACCATCCACCATCAGATTGCGGAATTTGACGTAATCCTCGCCGAAGAGGGCAAATTCGTAGGATTCGTTATAGTCCTCCAAAACAAAGGTACCGAAGGGCTTGCCGGTTTTGGTCATCTTGTGCTGCACGTTTGATACCAGGCCGCCTATGCATATCTCTCCCCTTTTACGCAGCTGCGCAAATGCCGCCATGATCTCATCACCACCTTCGCCAGAACGGGCCTTTTGCATCATTTTGAGGTCGCTGATATTGGTATTGCAAAAGCGTTCCAGCTCCACCTTATAGTTATCCAGGGGATGCCCGGTGAGGTACATGCCGATGGCGTCCTTTTCGTATTTCAGCTTTTCGATCAAAGCCCATTCTTCCGCGTCGGGCATTGCCGGTTCCGGTATGTAGGAATTTATTGCGCCCCCGCCAAATAAGGAGGATTGGGAACTGTTTTGGTTATTCTGGTAATCGTTGGCGTATTTGGTAAGCCGTTCGATGCCGGTTAATACCCCGTTTTCTGTTTTGGCAAAAAACTGTGCGCGGTTAAGGCCGAACTCGTCAAAGGCCCCGCCGTAAACCAGGTTTTCGTACGATTTACGGTTGATGCTGCGGGTATTGGAACGCCGTGCAAAATCATAAACCGATGTGTACGGGCCGCGTTCTTTGCGTTCGTCGATAATGCTTTCCACAGCCTTCTCTCCTACTCCCTTTACACCAGCCAGGCCAAAGCGCACCTGGCCTCTGTTATTTACCGCAAAAGCCATGTCCGACTCATTGATATCCGGCCCCAACACCTGCACGCCCATGCGGCGGCATTCTTCCATAAAGAAGGTGATCTTGTCCATGCTGTTCTGATTGTTCAAAACCGCAGCCATGTATTCTGACGGGTAGTGCGCTTTTAAGTAGGCGGTTTGATAGGCCACGAACGCGTAGCAGGTGGAGTGCGATTTGTTGAAAGCATATTGCGCGAAGGCTTTCCAGTCGTTCCAAATCTTGGTAAGCTTATCTTTTGGGTGACCCTTCTCGGTAGCGCCGTTCATGAACTGGGCTTCCATTTTGTTGAGCACCTCAATTTGCTTTTTACCCATGGCCTTTCGCAAAACGTCGGCGTCGCCTTTGCTGAAACCGGCCAGTTTTTGCGAAAGGAGCATCACCTGTTCCTGGTACACGGTGATCCCGTAGGTTTCACCGAGATACTCCTCCATGTCGGGAAGGTCGAATGTGATCGGCTCGCGGCCATGCTTCCTGCTGATGAAATTGGGTATATACTCGATCGGCCCCGGACGGTAAAGCGCGTTCATGGCGATCAGGTCTTCAAACTTATCCGGCTTCAGGTCGCGGAGGTACATTTGCATACCGTCACTTTCAAACTGGAAGGTACCGTTGGTATCGCCTCGCTGGTAAAGCTCAAATGTTTTCGTATCGTCCAGCGGGATGTAATCAATATCGATGGTGACATCATGGTTCTGCTTGATCATTCGCAGGGCATCTTTTAAAATGGTAAGGGTTTTCAGGCCCAGGAAGTCCATCTTGATAACGCCGGCGTCTTCAATTACCCTGCCGTCGTACTGGGTCACCAACAGGTCGGAATCCTTCGCGGTTGCTACCGGGACAATATCCGTAAGGTCATAAGGCGCGATGATGATACCCGCTGCGTGTACGCCTGTATTGCGTACGGAACCTTCCAGCTTTTCGGCCTCACGCAGCACTTGGGCTTTCAGGTCGTTCCCTTTTAGTATCTCTTTTAATTCCGGAACCTGTTCAATGGCATCCTTAAGCGTAATGCCTAATGTATCGGGCACCAGCTTTTTGATGGCATTTACTTCGGAGAGCGGCATATCCAATACACGACCAACGTCCTGTATGCTGGTGCGCGCAGCCATGGAGCCATAGGTTATGATCTGTGCTACCTGGTTTTTGCCGTATTTTTCAACCACGTAATCGATCACCTTCTGGCGGCCGGCATCGTCAAAGTCCGTATCAATATCGGGCATCGACTTTCTGTCAGGGTTTAAAAACCGTTCGAACAGGAGGTTATATTTTAAAGGGTCGATATTGGTGATGCCGGTACAATAGGCAACAACCGATCCCGCTGCCGAACCACGTCCGGGCCCTATAAAAACGCCGATATTCCGGCCATGCTTAATAAAGTCGGCTACAATTAAAAAGTAACCGGCAAAGCCCATTGTCCTGATGGTAAACAGCTCGAAATTGATGCGTTCTTCAACCTCGGGCGTCAGATCAATATACCGTTCTTTGGCCCCTGTAAAGGTTAAATGTTTTAAATATTCCCATTGGTTAAGGGTATCCGCATCTGGCGTGTTGTGGATGTTGAATTCAGCCGGGATAACGAAGTTGGGGAGCAGAATATCACGCTTTAGCTTTAGTACTTCAACCTTATCAACTATTTCATTGGTGTTGTCTAATGATTCCGGGATATCGTCAAACAGCTTTCCCATCTCGGCCTGGGTTTTAAAATAAAACTGGTCGTTGGGGAAACCGAAGCGGTAACCCTTGCCGCCTTCCTCGTCGGTAGCAATAGGGGTGCTCTGCATATCGCCGGTGTTTACGCAAAGCAGGATATCGTGCGCATTAGAGTCTTGCTGATCCACATAGTGCGAATCGTTGGAGCAGATGATCTTTACATTGTATTTCTTCGCAAACTTAAGCAGCACAACGTTCACCGTGTCTTGTTCTGGTATATCATGGCGCTGCATCTCCACATAGTAGTCTTCTCCAAAAAGATCGAGCCACCACTTAAACTCTTTTTCGGCATCATCTTCCGTACCGCTCAATATCGCCTGCGGTACCGAAGCGCCCAGGCAGCAGGTGGTGGCGATAATGCCCTTGTGGTATTTTAAAATAAGTTCCTTATCGATTCGCGGCCATTTACTGTAAAGACCTTCCATGTAGCCCAGTGAGCAGAGCTTAACCAGGTTTTTATAGCCTTCGGGATTTTTGGCCAGCATCAGCTGGTGGTAGCGCTTGTCTTTTTTCTCCTTGGTGAATTGCTTTTTGTGCCGGTCGTCCACCACGTAAAATTCGCAGCCTACAATAGGTTTTATATTGTGCTTGCCGGCCTCGGCCACGAACTTGAATACGCCGAACATGTTGCCATGGTCGGTAATGGCGAGGGCCTTCATGCCATCGGCGGCGGCTTTTTTATAGAGCTTACCGATATCGGCAGCGCCGTCGAGCAATGAAAATTGGGTATGTACGTGTAGGTGTGAAAAATCTGGCATCGCTGATCTGCTCCTTCTGTGAATAACAAAGTTAATCTGAATTTCGGATTTTGGATTTCGGATTTCGGATTTGTGGAGAACTTGGGGTGTTGTTGAATTTCGGAAATCGGAATTTCGATTTCGGATTTGCGGAGAAAAAGACGCTTGGTTAATAATTTCGGATATTCGATTTCGGATTTTATTGTAGAAAGAAAAGCGAGGGGGCGATCAAGATTTTTATGGTTTGGAATAATAAGTAATATTATATTTGACAAGTATTAGCATGCTTTTTAAATGAATTTCGCGAACTAAACTTAGTACCCTATTACATCTTAAAATAACTTATATGAGTTTTTTGGAAAGACTATTCGGCAAAAAAACCCGGACAATAGTAGAGGTTGCTCAAACGTCTGCGAAAGATATACAAGGAAAAGAAGTTTTAGCAAAGACTGGCAACACCATTTTCCCTTCCATTGAGGACACGAAGGCCGCAATGGCACGACTTAGACCTAAACTCGTCGGCAATCAAATCGACCTTTGGAGTTTTACAAGTAGTGTAAAAAGCATAGCTAAGCAATTTTCTACTTCACGAAAATTGAGCTCGAAAGACGCATGGTTTGCCAGAGAAGCATATTGTCTGTTAGAATTTAGGGAATGGGTTTGCCTTCTTAGTAATTCGGACTCTAAAATTGAGCCAGATGAGGATCTTTATTATGGCGCGTTGCTTGCTGGCTTGACCGGTGAACTTCCAAAGGATATAATTATTCCTCTATATGTTCGTTTTTTTAAGGACCTTGCATACAAACCTGAAGAGGAAAAACGCGGACACCATACCCTTAACACACTTCAACTTATTTCAACAAGACTACCTGAAATAGAAGGGTTATCAATCGACTATTTTCGAATTAAAAATATAGTTTCAATATCGGCCTTTGCAAAATTAAAAGCTCTATCCATTGCGGGATGCATTGAAATAAATGACTTCACCCTGTTAGCTAACCTAAAACACCTTGAAGTACTCCGATTGGATAAAACAAATATATTCGACCTTTCATCCATTACAAACTTGCCTAAATTGCGAATCCTCTCGATGATTGGATGCTCTAAAATAACGGTGGAGTCAATCATTCAACTTGCGAAAGCGTATAAAAACGGTTCGCTTAGTAGCTTGAAAGAAGTCTATCTTTTCGATTCGGGTATAATTGGCGTAAATGAAGAATTACTAAAGAAAGGTAAGGCAACACATATTTTTAAAGCTATAGCATCTTCCGAACCATCACTTTCTGTCTCTGACTTTCTCCTGGAAACTGACGACATCGACACATTACTCGAGACTATTGAAAAAGGATTTACAGAAAAGGCGGCGACGTTAATCCAAGGCAACGCTAATATCGTTCAAAAAAAAAATAATCAAGGTTGTACAGCTTTGCACATAGCGGCAAAAAAAGGTTATGTGGATTTAGTGAAGTTAATATTATCAAACGGTGCAAATATAAATGCAAAGGATAGCGAAGGGTACACACCTTTATTATTAGCTGAAAATCATCTTGAAGTTGTTGAATTGTTGCTTGCCAATAATGCAGATATAAATGCAAGTCAGAACTGGGGTTGGACTATTTTGCTCTCCGCTGCAAAGTGGGATAACACGGAATTAGCAAGAATTGTTCTTGCCAATAAACCCGACTTAAATATTAGGAATAGCGATGGTAACACGCCGTTGCATTTAGCGTCCTTTGACGTAATGAAGCTGTTATTAGATGCGGGTGCAGAGATTAATTCCAAGAACAATGATGGGAGAACTCCTTTACACGAAGCAGTATCATCTTGGTCAAGCAAAACAGAAGAAGTGAAGTTACTTATTGCTCGCAATGCGGATATAAATGCAAAGGATAATAGCGGAGAAACTCCTTTAAGTAGTGCGATAGGAGCTGAAAATGACGAGATGGTGCAATTATTGCGTCAAAATGGCGGACGCGAATAAAATCACGCTGTCGTAAGATCCACCACCGCCCAACCAACCATTCTAGCGTAAATGATTTTGTTTTGAGCGTCCACGCGGCGAAGATTTTACGTGTTCAAGCATGGGCGCTTTAACAGGTGGTGACTAGATCCACTACACCGTTATTTTATCAAAATGACGAATGGCAGAACGGTTAACTTTTCTCTCGGCATGCCATAGTTCATAATTATTTTGGAGGTTAACCCAGAACTGTGCGGTATTGCCAAACGCTTCCGACAACTTAACAGCCAGTTCGGGGCTTATCCCTAAATGACCATTAATTATACCCGAGAGATTAGCACGGGCCATATTCAGGCCTTTTGCAACCTCTGTTACAGTTAAACCGCGCTCGCTGATGAACATCTCCTTCAATATCTCACCGGGGTGGCTTGGGGGCAATCCTCTCTTTAACATAATTTTGTTCTTAATGATAATCTATATAATCCACATCAAAAATGTCGCCCTCCTCAAACCTGAAAATTATTCGATAATTTGCACTTACTTTTATCGACCAAAAGCCGTCTAAATTCCCGGTTAATTTGTGGATACCGAAACCTAATGCCTTAATATCATCTTCAGACGAAACGGCGTCAAGCGCCGACAGCATACGCGCTATCTTTTTCAATTGTTCGTGAGGCAACCTCGCTCCATTTCCTTCTTCGTAATATAACCGAAGGTTTTTATGGCTTATCGTTGCAATCACATACAAATGTAACACGTATTAATACATGTTACAAACATTAGTTACTTTAAATAGCAAAAAAAATTAGTTTTTATTGCGGGGTTTATGTCGGGTTAATGCTGTGTTCTGCCAGTGTTTATTGTCGGTTTTTGCCGGCTAATGCGAGGTTAATGCTACTTTTTTTGCGGGGTTATTGCTGTATTTCCGTCTCCGAAAACCCTGCGTAAGTTGTTTTCCGCCGGCACTATTTTTTTTATAAAAAACTGATAATAAACTATTTAAGGAACAAATTTTTGCCGGACACCGCGCGGCAAGCGCCTTTCAAATTGCAATTTTACCTGAATTTTGAAAAAAATTGCGAAGAAGGGGGCGGTTTTAATTATTTTAACGACCAGGGCTATCAACCGGATTAAGTCGTTTGCGATCTGACGTTGACGATATCCGTATCCCTATCAAATATATTGTAGTTTAATCCAGCAAACAAAAGAAGTTTTCGTGAGCTTGCAGTAACTGTTACGACACGTAACACTACGAGTAAGCTCACGAAAATTGGATTGCGATAGAATTTCGGTGCTGGTGAACGCATGGGCGTAAATGCACTGGCGTAAATGCATGGCGTGAACGTCTGGTGGAGTGCCGATCCGCTAGTTAGCGGACGGCATGACTTCAGTGCTAAGAAAAACGTGTCGCCGATAACCGGCGACACGTTTTTCTTATTTATCTTCAGGAAAAGGCCTTATGGATAGTCGAATTGGTGTGTAGATTATTTCCCATTCAAATTCGGCAAATCATTATTTCCTTTTAAATATTGCTCCAAGTACTGAAAGCTCACCTCTGATTCCAGCAAATAACTTTGCCAGTTATAGGCCGCCCCATGCGCCCCCGGCGGATATATCCGCAGATCCACATCCTTTCCGGCATTAGTTAAGGCAGTGAGCAATTGCATGGTATTGGATGGATGCACGTTATCATCGCTCATGGAATGGATCAGCAGCAGGTGGTCCTTCAGGTTATTGGCATAGGTTATATCCGAGCTGGCTTTGTAGCCGCTCTCATTGTCCGGGAGTGTGCTCATGTAGCGCTCGGTATAAATGTCGTCATACAGGCGCCAGTCGGTAACGGGCGAATTGGCTATGCCTACTTTAAACACGCCCGGGTGGGTAAGCAAGGTATAGGTGGTGCTATAGCCACCGTAACTGGTGCCCATGATGGCCATTTTGGATGAATCCACAAAGGGCATCGTGGCCAGGTATTTGGCAGTCTCCACAAAGTCATTGCTTTCCCATTTGCCCAGTTGCTTGTAAACAACTTTCATAAAGGCGCTTCCGTAATTCGCTATGCCTCTATTATTAACGTTAGCCACAATATAGCCATTTTGCGCCAACCACTGCTGCCAGGCGTCGGCCGAAAAACTATTGAACACATCGTGCGACTCAGGGCCGCCATAAACCGTCATCACTACCGGGTATTTTTTAGCTGGGTCGAAATTGAATGGTTTAATGATGTATCCGTCCAGGCCAACGCCGTCGCTGGTTTTGAATTTGATGAACTCCGGCGCGGAATAGGCGTGATTTTTTGTGAAGTCGCTTACCGCATGGTTGTCTTCCAGCATTTGGAGCTGTTTGGCGGTGTTGTCGCATAGGGCCACATGCAGCGGTGTGGTTACGTTGCTGTATGAATCAAGGTAGTATTTGGTATTCGGCGACATGTTGATGTCGTGGTAGCCGGCAACGGCAGACATTTTGGTTTTGCCACTGCCGTCAAAGCCGATGGAATAAAATTGCTGCTCCAGGCCGCCGTCTTCGGCCGACAGGTAATAGATCTTTTTTGTCGCCGGGTCAATGCCGGTAACTTTTATCATATCCCAGTCGCCTTTGGTGACCTGGTTGATCAGTTTGCCATTATAGCTGTAACGGTAAATGTGATAATACCCTGAACGGTCCGACACCCAGAAAAATTCCTTTTGCTTTTCGGGGAAGTAAACCATGTCGTTCACATTGGTATAAAAGTTAAAAATGGCCACCCAGGTGGTATTTTTCTCTTCCAGAACTACGTGGTGCTCGCCGGTCTTTATATTGAAAAAGTAAAGCTTCATGTGGTTTTGCGCGCGGTTCAGCGTCATCAGCGCCAGCTCATCGGGGTTGCTGGTCCAGTAAATGCGGGGAATATAAAAGTCGCCGGTTTCGTCGGGCTTCAGCCATATCTTTTTGCCGGTGGCCACATCAACCACACCAATCTTTACCTCCGGGTTCGGATCGCCGACCTGCGGGATCGGGATATGAATGTAATCCGGGTGACCACCTTCAAAATTGGTCATCTGGAAATCGGGTACCGGCCGCTCGTTAAACTGCCAGAAGGCAATGTACCTGCTATCCGGCGACCAGTTCCATGCCTGTGCCTGGCCAAATTCTTCTTCGTACACCCAGTCGTAATGGCCGTTAAAGGTGCCAAGGTCGCTGGTTTTGTCGAGGGTGAGCTGTTTTTCCTTCGCGGCAGCAAAGTCGTACACAAACATATTTCCTTCGCGCTCAATACCGACTTTGGAACCATCGGGCGAAAGTTCCGCCGTGCGGGCGTCTTTTGCTGCCTGTTTTAGTTGCTTGCCGGCAACGTCGTAGATATAATAGTCGGATATGCCCGAACGCCGGTAGATAGGCCTGAAGTTGGCTTTAAAAACGAGGTGCTTCGAGTCGTGCGACCATTGGAAAGATTCGTAGGCAAACGGTTTGGTCGTACCGGGAAACATAAGGCCTTTATTCTGAAATATCAGCTCATCCTTTAAGGTCTGCGGATCCATTGAGTGGATCTCGTCGTTATTGGTGTAGGAATATTTGTTCCCGCTATTGGTCCAGTTAACGCTTTGCGGCCCCTGGTTGCCGAATAGGCTGAAGCCGGTGCGAAGGGCATCGCCGAGGTCGGTGTACTGGGGTTTGGTTTGGGCGTGGATTTCGGTGGATACGAGGGTAAGGCAAAGCAAGCTGATAAAGCAAGTGCGGAATATATTGTGCTTCATTTATTGGTTTTTTTGTGGGGCTAAAGCTAAGGGAAAAAAGTAAAAGGAGAAAGGAAAGGTGGAAGGGAGGGTTTCATTAGAAACTTCGCTTCGTTTCACCGGACGACCTACAGATGCCGCGGCGAATTGGCTCAATATATTCCAAATTGATCTTTATTTCTTTTTCCTGTTTGCCAGCATTGCAGGTACATTCACCGGCGCGCATTCAGCGACCAGGGCTGCCACTATTGCGACGGGCACGTGAGCGGCATCGGTAAAATTAATACAACCCTTTTGAAATTTGGCGGCAGGCAACATGGCGGCATATTTGGCATGCAGGTCCGCGTGCATATACATAGGCAGGCAATGAAGCGACAGGTGACTTTTTGCACTGGCCAGCGCGTATTTCATATAATTGCCTTCCTCATACATGATCATTTCTTTACCCATCATCGGCTTAATGGAGAAGGTGATATTCGGGTCATTAGCGATAATTGTTTCGTGCAGTGTATTCATCAATTCCTGCCTGTCGGCCGGCAAACCGGCTAAAAATTCGGGTGTGGTCATTTTATCCTATTGGCTGTTTAAAGTTACGTTTATTAAATTCATTTAGATAATTGGAGGTAATTAATTTGCAGCGCGGACCCCTACGCTGCAAAATACCCCAAAGAGACGCAGAGTCCACTAATGAGTTTAAGTTTACCAGCAAAAAATAGCTTGATCGATATAGTCTAAAACTGCACCAAACGTTCCTACAGAACGAATATCTGCTGATTGTTTTTCAATTGGTAAGCAATAAATTGAACGCTTTTCCCTGGTGCCTGGGCTTCCCCGCTGGACGCTGCGCTGCAAAATGCATTCCTCGCGCTCCTTTCATATGAGCGTTCGAAGCAAAGCCAAATTATGATTTGTCGATATTCTTAAGCCGGAAGCGGAGTCCTTTTCAAGATCGAAATTGCCTCGTCGGCAAGTTCGTCGGTCAACCCAACAGAGGGGCTGGTTAAAACGAGTTTATTTTTTATATCCGGCGGAAGCCCGTTGAGCATTTTGTCGTCATCAATAATTACAAAATCCTCTCCGGGTGTATGTTCTGTATTGTACCAAAACAATATTTCATCTTTACGGGTGGTGTGGAGGCTGTTACTCTTCAGGCTTTGTATCGTTATCGGTTTAATACCGCGTAAACTCAATAAATCACGCCACTGCGAAACATTGTATTTTGTTTTATGAGACGTTGTCAACAAAACAGAAGCATTGGTTTCCAATAGGATTTTCTGAAGAGCCTGCACTGATTTGAAATTAAACACGGAGAATCCATCTTCCATAAATTCCGGCTTTTTCCATGAATTTGCAGGCACTAATACCCCGTCTATGTCTAACAATATCAACATCATACAAATTTACAAAATTCTTAGCCCAATGCAATCTTGTTAACGAATTCTATCTCTAAATCATTATATGCTGCGTCCAACGTATTTAGATGAGCAATTTTTACAGGTGTGTCCCAATCTTCCTCATCAAATTCGACATTCACCCAATCAACCACTTTTGTTGCCGATGTTTTATGGGTTATGACTTTGCCTATGTCATACCCAGTTAAAAGAGCACTCAAATACCTATGATGTCCATCGATGATCAAATCGTCACAGACTTTAATCTCGTCAAATTTGATACCATGTGACATCTTTCGACATATCCTGACAATTATTGGAGTGCAAAGTTTGACCTGTGTGGCGGCGAAAGGAACTTTATTGGATGCGATAAATAATTTAATGCCGGCGGAAGTGATCTGGTTGGTCATAAGATAGTTTGATAATCGGGAAACGTAAGGCGCCTAATTTATAAATTATAAGTTCGTATAATTAAATTGAAGTTTCCAATGTTCATATAAGCAATTTTCCCTACCGTCCCGATTCGTCGGGACGGCCCGCTGAAATGTAGCTATTAAAAAAACCGCACAAAATATCCGGCAACTGATTGCCATAATGCCGAATCCGGCAGGAAATAAAAGCTGTAATGCGATACGGCCAAAATAATGAACGCGATGACATAGGCCCTGTAATTTTGACCTTGGATTTTATCATACACGATGAGCCCGACAAGCAACAGGTCGGGAACGAGGAAGCCATATAGCACGGCGGCATCCCCGCCCATGCCAAATGTATGTTCCAAAGCCCGCCGCAAGCCTGCCCCAACAATGGCCAGCGAAGTGGCGATCATATACCGCATATGGTAGGGGGTGCGGTGTTTGTTGAGGATGGCCAAAAGGTACAGCACGGCAAAATCAAATATCTGGTAAACCTGGAAATACGTATTAGCGAGAATTTCGTGCCTGGGCGCATGGGCGGCCACAGCGTTTAAATACGCCTCGCGGGCAATAAAATGAATGGAAATGATGATGCAGGGCACCAGCACGTAAGTACACCTGCCGATAATGCGGTGCGCCCTGTAATTGCCATAACGGATAAGCAGCGGCTGAACAAACAGCAGCACAAACCAGGTAATAAAGAGCAGCCCATGTACATGTTGGATAAGGGTTACGTTAGTGAACGAGGGGAACAGCCCGAAATAGGTTTTGAAAAACCCTAAAAAAACAATGCCGAAAATAACAACAAACAGCAGGCTGACATTTTTGTAACCGGTTTCCATGAAGCTATAATTGTGAGGGTTATTTGTTGCAAGATAGCGGTTATTTTATCATAAACAAGGCGCTCCCCTCCCCCTTGTGTGAATAGACTGCGAACAACACCGCAAGGTGACTTCCCACTGCGCCACTGCCTATCAAACAGAAACGTTGAACGCTATTCGCCCAATCCCTTCTGTATAACTAAAGTCTAAAAGTTTAACCACGGAACACGGAGGAGGCGCAGAGGCCACAGAGTCTTAATAGTTTGTCGATTTTGGCCGCTGTGCTCTCTGTGCATTCTTTGCGATCTCTGTGGTTAAAATGCACTTCTAAGAGTTATCCGCCAGCTGGCGGACATCGGGCCCTTATTTTAGACTTCTGTGTAGCTAAAGCTATTTTTGCCGAAGCGTCACCGGCGGTATCTTTCGATCACGATAGCTACCGGGATTCGGACTTTCGGACTTTCCAGACTTCCGGACTTTCCGACTAATCTCCAATCACTAATCAACTAACCTCTACCCCTACTGATACCCTCGTTTCAGCAAATACTTTGCACCGGCTTGGAAAGCATCCGGACCCGGCACAAAAAAGCCGAAGGCATCGGCCAGCCGATTGGTTGTGTTAAAGGCAAAAGAAACAGCAAGGGCATCTTCTATTTGTCTTGGGGACACGCCTGCAGCCATAACGGCGCGTATGTCGTCCGCGTTGATGGCATGTTCGCGGGTAAGTTTACCTAATAGGGTAAGCGTGGCGCGCAACGGCGGTTCGATCGGGGCTGTCTCCGGGTCGGCAAGCGCACCTTCTACTTTCGCACGGTCGCCGTAGGCGGCTGCCGAGGTTGCGGTGTGTGCATGTATGCAAAAAGAACATTGATTGAGGCTGGACACATAGGCCGCCATCAGTTCCCTGTCGCCCACCGACCAGAGCGAGGGGCCGCGCATGGCTTTTTGTGTAAACTTTTTTGCCGGCGATCCATAAAAATCAGGACGGTAAAATATCACCTTCGCGGCATCAGGCATGGGATGGCCCGAAAACATTTTTATCATCCAAAAAAGCATCTTGGCGCCGCGGTTGTACCCGCTGTTCAAAATTTCAAGACGCATATTCACCTCCCTCCTTTATTACCTCCGCAAGTGCTGCCAGGCCGCTTTCATATTGCCGCGATGCCTGGCCCACAGCCGCGCAAACGATCAGTTCAAACAGCGCATCTTCACTCACACCGGTTCGCTTTACAGCATCGATATCGCTCTCGGTCACTTTATAGGCATGATGGGCAATCTTATCAACCAGGTTATGCAGTGGCTGCGGTAGCCCGTTGTTGTCAAATGCGGCTTCCCGCTGTTGCTGCGGGCTGAAGCCTTTCCCTTTCAGGATACGGCTAAGCAGGTTGTGGTACAATTCGCTATAGCCACCGTCGGTTTCTTTTGGTTTCATCGGTTACTTTATTTTGCCACTGTTTTTTTGCTCCACAACGGCTTTTTTAAGCTAAGTTAGAACTACTTCGCAAATAAACGAAACTTGTCAAAGGGAATTCCTGTAAGAACAAAGCACGCTAAGCTCAGCCTTTTCGCGCAAAATAATCACCACGTACCTGGTTACTTTCAGAACCGGGCGCTAAATCAAACGCGGCGTCTCACGAGAATCCTTCGTCCTGCAAAGTTTAATCAGCGTCGGGGTTTCTTAAACCATTATTTAACATTTTTCATTCAATGTCCGATATTTACCACCCATGAAACACCCTCCTCCAGCAAACACCCCAAAAAAAGGCAGCGCCAGCGACCACCTGGCAAATGAGCGTACGCTATTGGCCTGGGTGCGTACAGGCGTTGGCATAATGGCCTTCGGTTTTGTGGTAGTTAAGTTTTCGCTTTTTGTAAGGGAACTTAGCCTCGCGCTGGGTACTAAAACGCCGTTGCCGCAATTTGGGTATTCTGGCCCTACGGGTATTGTGCTGGTTGCGGCCGGCGCGATAAGCCTAATATTGGCGCTGGCCAGGTATCGTCAAACGGCCCGGCAACTGGATGAGGGAAGTTTTCGCAACTCCCCGCTCCTGCTCTATTTTACTGTCGGCTTCGTAGTGGCGGCAGGTGGATTACTGATCCTGTATTTGCTTAAGACGACTTAGATTGGGAAGTTTTACCCCCGCCGGTTCAAGAGTCCTTCTTGAATCCAAGCCTTTGTCAGCGTCCCGCTGATGTCCATATGCCGGCTATTTTCCGTATCTTTTCAGTCATGGACTTTAACCAAATCCCCTCGTCTTTAGCGGTGCTCGATCTAATTGGACGAATCAAAACAACCCGGGAATAATTACAAAAACAAGCGGAAATATATAACAATAGCATATGAAGTTAACAGTATTATCGACCTTACTTTTTGGACTCCTTCTTTTCGGATGCAATCATGCAGGGAAAGCCGACCCATCGAAAAAAAACGTTTCAACCATTGCGAATATGCCCAATCCGGATAAAGATCTGACCGAAATTCGAAATTTAGTCAGGCAGGCGCTTAAATGGGCTGATTCTAAAAATGTGATCCAATTACTTCCGGCTTTAAGTAAAGATAGTCTCTGTACCGGATTTGATTTTGACACGGTGAATCAAAATCTTGAAAAACTGCGGCAGACCGGATTTTTCGCTGATGAGTTCATTGATAACTATGACAGGATCATGCACACGCTGGACAAAAAAATAAAAAACAAAGAATTCGACGCATGGAATGTTTATGAACTGCCGACATTTAATTTTGCCAATGATGTGGACCCCTGGTGTTCATGCCAGGATAACATGTCATGGGGCAACGTGGAAGTAGAACCGATTAAGCTTAGCAATAACAAGGGAGAATTAACCTGGAACTGGGGAAAACTGGACGCAACTGTCGATAAGAGTTGGAAGAGTTTCTCCTATAATTTCAGGGTTGTGAAGGTGCATAACAAATGGAAAATTTCGTACATGGAAGGATTTGATTATAACGAAAGTATAAAATAATCGTGCGGGCACCTTAGTTAACACTGCTCTTTACCATCGTAAGTAAAAACGGCTTTAGCCCTCATGAGAAGCCTTTGAAAAACAAATAATAAGCCAAATAAATTGGCCATCAAAAGAGAAAGATCACATTTTTACACCCATTATTTATTTGAGTATCAATACCGGTTGATTTGCGTTTAATTCAATGGCGTTTGTAATGCTATGATGTGTTAAATTGTAAAAGAAACTATAATTACCAGGAAGGGCAATGATGAGTTGAGCGTGATGTTTGCTTGCAAAGTCGAGTATCCCATGAACAATATCCCGGTCTTCGGAATAGTAAACCTGGTATTGGTAGCTTTCCAGCATTTCTTTAAGTGCATGGAAATTTTCTTCCGTATGCGCCAGGTACGTCTGCTTTGGATCTACATTTAAAACAAGTAGTTCGGGGGGACATAGCCATTTGTTCGAGCTTCGTATTTCTTTTAACAAACCCAAACGCGATACAGCATTGAAATCGCAGGGCACCAATGCTGACTTTATCTTTTTATATTTCGCACAGGCGGGTACTATCAACACAGGAACGTTGCTTGTTTTAGCAATGGGGATAACCTGTTCGCCAATATAACTTTCATCCATATTATTATCACTGCCAATCACCAGCATATGGGGCTTCTCCCGGGTTATCATTTGATGGATGGCCCGAATCAGCGGAAGTTCGCTGATAGCGGTTTCAATTTTAATGGAAGGGCCGCATTTTTTTTCGAGGTTACGGCCAATAGATTTTAACCGCTCATCAATATTGTGCCTTTCTTCATTTATCTTATCGGCGCTCACTTGTACAAAGTCCGCCGATGGCAGCAATTGTTCATAAATTGACAAATAGTAATTATTCAAAAGAATAATACGTTCTACCGCCGTATCCCTGCTGAATTCAGCGGCATATTTAAGGACATTTGAAGATGTGCCTGAAAAATCAACCGGTATAAGTAATGTCTTCATTAAATGTTAAATTAAATTTATTGTTCGTTGAGGTTTTTATCCAGGGTTAAGCAGTCTATTTCCTGCCCAATCCCAATATTTTTATCATAAAAATGATTTTTATTGTGAACACAATTAATAATGTGATCAACCAGAATAAAAGGGTGAGAGTCATTTCTCTGTCGAGAAATGCAACTATTTTCATCCATAAGTTTTTAACGGGCCTTTGATCAATTTCCATAGCGTAAAGTGTTTAGCAATTAGTTATTTAATCGACAGTCAAGTATTCAACTTTTATTATAAAAAAATTATCCTTTCTTCAAATTATTGATCATCTCGCTGAGCAGCAACATCCCGTTTTGCAGGTTATGTACATCTACTCCTTCTGAGGCCATTTCGTAAACTTCAGCAACCCAGGGATTCAACTGTTCCCTGAGTTCATGGCCGTCTTTAGTTAAATAGATCATTTTATTGCGTCTGTCATTGGCATCTTCCACCCGTTTTACCAGCTTGCGTTTTACAAGGTTATCAAGCAAATAGGTCATGCCGGATTTATCTCTCAAAGTCAGGTTAGCAATTTCCTGCTGATTAATACCATCTTTCCTCCACAAGCATCCCATAACCTCCAGCATTTCAAAAGTGATATTGATGCCATGTTCCTTTATCTTTAGCTGTATTTGCTGTCGGGTATGGGTCCTTAGTTCATTCATGGAGCGGCCAAACTCGACCGCCAGTTCCGTTTTTGTACTATTTTTTATTTGTGTCGTCATTTGTAAACAAAACAATAAAGCAATTGCGTTTTCTTAATGCCCTTCGGCCGCGGCTTCATCAGCCAAACCGATCTTATTTTTTCCCGGCTTTAACAAATAGAAGTATGAGAGGCGCGCAAATTAGGTACCTGATACTTACCGATCAGAAAACATCCACATAAGAAAGAATTGTGGACTGTCGGCTAACCACACCCGCCAGCATTGCATATGCCGTTTGTATTGCGGTGAGGTTGGATTCATACCCATTTATCGCATTACTACAACAAAGTTATATACTTGATAGTTAAATACCAAACTAATTTGAAAAAAACAAGCCGCCTAAAATCGGGACGATCTTTTTAAGGCCTTTGCGGTTGTACCCAATTCGAGCAGTTTACCGGGCGCTACGCCAATCCTGATCTCCAATACAACCGCTAAACCGGGCGGCCTCATATCTATTTTGCTTTTGCGTTCTATTCAATCGCAGCTTCTTTCGGTCCCGATAGCTATCGGCATCCAGACTTTCCGACTTCCGGTCCCGATAGCTATCGGGATTCCGACTTCCGGACTTTCCTCATTTTGCTTTTGCGTTCAATTCTTCCTTTTCGAAGCCTGCTATCTTTTTATACCGGGTTGCTATCCCTTCCAGCTCATCTTTTGAAATTACGTCATACAGGTCGGTAAAACCGTTTGGCGCTCGTTCGGCCACAATCTCCATCACCTGCTCGGGACCCATTTGCCGGTTTTGCATAATGATGGCGGCTGTTTGGGGCAGGCGGATGTTTTCGTACTGTTGCAATGCCGCGGCTGGATCCGCGTGTTGCAGGGATTCGGTTAATATCTCGGCGTCGAGAATAGCCTGCGACGCGCCGTTCGAGCCAATGGGGTACATAGGGTGGGCGGCATCGCCCAGCAAGGTGATCCTGCCGAACGACCAACGGGGCAAAGGGTCGCGGTCCGACATCGGGAACTCATAAATGGCATCTGCGCCGCCAATAAGGCCGGGGGCGTCGAGCCAATCGAACTTCCACGATCCAAATATTGAAAGCAGTTTTGGTTTATCCGCCGTCCGGTTCCAGTCGCGCAATATGTTGCCATCGGGGCCTACCCGCAGGTCGGCTATCCAGTTGATGAGTTGGTCGCCGTTTTCGTCGATCTCATCCGATATGGGATACGCGATGAACTTTTGATCGACGCTGCCCGCCATAATCATGGTTGAGCCGGACAGAAAGGGTTTGCCCGTCGTCATGCCGCGATGAAGGATGATGCCCGAAAATTTGGGAATGCCCTCATCCGGGTAAAACTGCCGGCGCACCGCTGAATGAATACCATCCGCACCGATCAGCACCTCCCCTTCTGCCTCAACAAATTCGTCATCATTGCCTTTTAAACTGAAGGTGGCAATGACCTTACCACTCGTTTCTTCGCATTTCTTTAAGCGGTGACCGGTATGTATACGATCGGAACCAATCGCATTTTTAACCGCGTTCAACAGGATCATCATTAAAGCGCCGCGATGGACCGATAACTGCGGCCAGATATACCCGGCGAACTTCCCTCTCGGCTCGCGCCATATCAGCTGACCGAACTTATTGAAATAACAAAGCTCACTGGTTTGCACGCCAATTTTCAACAGTTCATCCAGCAGGCCCAGATCGGTTAAAACCCTGATAGCATGGGGCAAAATATTGATCCCAACGCCCAGGGCCTTTATTTCGGAGGACGACTCATACACCTCTACCTCAAAGCCGGCTTTGGCCAAACTTAGGGCAGTGGTTAAGCCGCCGATCCCGGCGCCGATGACCAATATCTTCATCTGCTTTTAAAAAATTTATAGCTGGTAAGCAAAAGTATCGAAATGGGATGAAAGGTGAAAGCGGCAGTAGCAGTAGCAGTGGCATAGGAAGGGTTCATAGTTGATGGGGTACCCCACTCATCCATGGGCTGTAGGTCGACAAGTTTGCGGGGTCCCCGGAGTCAGAAAATCATTTATTGAATGGTTCCACCGTTTTATAACAAATGATGGCATCATACGAATCTGCCCAAAAAAGTAAGCGTTTATTTAGCTCGGTGCGCTGTTCAGATGGTATGTTGTGAAGCTGAATTCTGACTGGCCTCAGGTCAAATATGGTCGCGTTGTACAACGCAAGTTTTGATAAATAGCCAAAGGCAATATCATCCTGCGTTTCGTCGGCGTCGAAAGTTTCATTGAGTAATTTGCACTGTCCGCCGGCGGCAAAAGCAGCGATATTGAAACATTTCAAACCATTTGCAAAAGCATACTCGTTGATGAAATTTCCTAATGTCGATATGCCACGGTCGTCGAATCCTTTATGGAGGTGGTTTCTGCCAAATCGCACAAACACACGGTTTCCCTGTTTTTTGGGTAAAACCTCGTATCTTTTAAGAAAATAGGTTTTCATTAGATTTTCCCTCGTTATCTGCGCATTAAGCTTTGCTTCCGGGAATGCCCGTAAACTATCAATAAGCAAGCTGCTTTTAATATTGCCGAACAAGGAAATGCCACTCAGTACCTCGTCGTGCCCTGGCCGGCTGTTTCTCATTAAGTTTAAAACTACGGATGCCTTTTGTCTCGAATAGCCGTTTTTAAGCATAGCCATCAGCCTGGTTAGCACGCTGTCGCCCGGATTTATTCTCGCAAGCGCCCGCATTTCGTCTGCTAAAGATATTTCCTCCATATCGCATCCCCAAATCGTAGGGTTATCCATGGTAGCTGTACGGTTATGAACAAACCTCGCTTCCCTGTTGGTCCACAATCCTTCAACTTTAAGCGAATCATTTTTAACGCCAAATTCAAGCTTTCGGGCCGCCCATGGGCTAATTTCCGCGGCAATATGGTGATAGCCGTTTTTTTGCAATTCAGGCCACAATTTATACATCAAATCGGGTATTTGTTTTTCACCATGCAGCTCACCAAGCAGCAAAAACGAAGCGCTATGTGCTTCCCTTACGATAAATTCCTTCCCCGCGCCTGATAAATCATATTGATTAGCCTTTAACACCTCGCTGATCTGTTGTTGACCGCTTGCCGAAAGCACGCAAAATATGGATAGACATAAAATGAATCCTTTTTGAAACATAGCGATTACTAATTTTTGTCTCTTTAAATAAGATGGTTAGGTAAGTAAAAAGGTTCCATCGTTAGACACTTTTTTTTGAGGTTCTCACAAAATGCCTTTAGGTGGTATCTTTAATTCAGCAGGCAATATCCGCCGGGGATTTTACTTAACGGGCCAAAAACACCTGCTCATCAACAGGAAATAGTAAATTTGTTATCCATGGGCCCTCTTCAATAAGTGCTTTCAAACCCGGGGTGTTTTTCGGCACGGCAAAAACCAATGCGGTTTCCATCGATTGATGCAATTCAAGCCGGTGTGCAATTCCTGGCTGAATGCCGTTTTGTTTTTCATAAGTACGCTGCTCATTTGCCGAATAGGGCCAGGCGGTCCCATTCGCACCCAATAGATGGACCCTTGGTTCCGATGGTGTTTGGGCAATGCCGCGGGCATTATTGAACATTTCAATATGAAGGATGATCAGTGTACTGTCGTCTGATACCTTTTGTTCTGTTTTGGCTACGGTTGCACACCAGTCATCAAAGCAAACCTCTGTACCCAAAGGAACCGGCGTCACCTCCTGGGTCAATTTAAACACCATCCAGCCTAAGCCATACACACCTACGACGACGCCCAGGACTATCAAGCCACGCCTGACCGGTTTGCGCCTGGTCAGTTTAACAATTATACGGATAATCAAAACAATCAATGTCAGAACCGTTAAAAGAAAGATAAGTGAAGTCATCGCTTTTAATTTTAATAACGCTCAAATAGACGGCGGAAATAACCGAATCCTGAAGGTTTCGCCCGTATAATGCAAACTCCTCAACTGGTTGCAATAATTCGGAGGTTTTTTAAAATAGTTTTCTTGCATCACTTTTCGGTCCCGATAGCTATCGGGATTCGGACTTTAGTGTCCCGATAGCTATCGGGATTCGGACTAACCTAATGTCTATTCTCTGTTCTCTAATCCCCTAATGCCCGCCCACTTTCATAAAAGCCTTATAATCCTCCAGCCGTTTCACCAGGTCCTTACCCTGGTCGATAATTTTGGCCGCTTCCGCCTTGCCGGCGAGTACAATTATATAAGCATACGGGCTATTCTTTTCACCGAAGATCGGCGCTTCGGGATTATTTACAACCGGCCCGTCTGCCTGGCCATTTGGTATATTGCCGATATCGGCATTGGTGATGTATGGGGCGTAAAACATATAATGCGGCATCTGCATGGTCATTACGTTGTGGTCGTTAGCCGAACCGGTGTAGACACGCATAATAGGCCCAAGCATATAGGAAATGCCTGTACGGCCCGGGGCCTTGTAAACGCCCTTCTTTATCCGGTCCATCACAATACTCTTGATTTGCGATGGTGTGAATTTTCCCGATGCCCGCATGGCTGCCACGTCCCTGTAAACCTTAAAGGTAGTTTTAACCCCTGCCGGATCAAAGCTGATCGCATAAAGAAGGTCGTTTCTGAACTCGCCCCACTCCCAGTCTGTCCGGCCAACAAAGCATACAAAACCATTGGTCCCCTTACGCGCTGCATAATAGCCCTTATTGGGGTCTAACAAATAAACGGTGGCGCCCGGGCGCAGCTGCGGTGGGAGCGAGCTCAGAGCGAAATCGGTTTCGAGTTGTACCGGCATTTTGTCCAGGTGCCAGTCCCCCGGATTTTGAGCAAAACTTTGAAAGGAAATAAATGATGTAACTGCGGCAAATAAAAGCCTCCGCAAGCTCTTTACGGGTAGGGATGTTCTCTTCATACTCAGGATTCGATTGGAATAGTTTATAGTACGCTCAATTTCGGAATGAAGGTAACATATATAGCCACACCCGGCAGGTGCCATAAATGACATTATAAGGGGTATTTTACGACAGCGTAAATTTGTACTTAGTTAGAAAAAGGCTGAAAAATCGTTATTTTTGATCAGCCGGAAAAACAAATAATTTTCCCGCAGGCAAAGTTTAAACAATGACAAATCTCAACCACATCATGCCGTTTTTTATCGTAGACCAAATACCGGCATCCGTTTCGTTTTATGTAGATAAACTCGGGTTTGAAGTGCACCATATAGGCCCGGATGGCGACCCTTTTTGGGCCATAGTCGGCCGCGATAACATTGCTATCATGCTGAAGGGGATCACTCCCGACGTGAAACCTGCTCCCAACCACACCCGTCATCCCTGGGCCGCCTGGGACGCATACATTTCTGTCGCCGACCCGGAAACGCTGTTCGAGGAATGGAAATCACGCGGCGTAACGTTCCGGCAGCCGCTGCAGGTTAACGGTGACAACCTATTTGGATTTGAACTTGCAGACGCCGACGGATACGTCTTGTTTTTTGGGCGACCGGAATGAGCCAAACGTGGCGCCTTGGCTGCCTTGCCTCCATGAACCATGAACCTCATTCCCACTGCAACTGCAACTGCTACTTTCCGTTTCACTCTTCACCTTTCGCCTTTCGCCTCCATCCTTCAACCGCAAATCGTATCTTTGCCCCAAAACCGCCTCAATGAAAGGAAAAACGCCCAAAGAATCGCATACTATTATGAACGAGTTGGTATTACCCAATGATACCAATACACTCAATAATTTAATGGGCGGGCGCTTACTGCACTGGATGGATATCGCTGCGGCTATTTCGGCACAAAAGCATTGCAACCGTATTGTAGTAACGGCATCGGTGGATAACGTTTCCTTTAAACAACCCATCAAACTGGGGGATGTGATCACGATCGAGGCGAAAGTATCGCGTGCGTTTACGACCTCGCTGGAAGTACGGCTGGACGTATGGGCAGAAAATATCCCCTCAGGCTCGCGTATAAAAAGCAATGAGGCCTACTACACCTTCGTGGCGCTCGACCAGAATGGCCGCACCATTCCCGTACCGGAGCTGATACCCGAGACGATAGAGGACATGGTTCTGTTCGAAGGTGCACTGCGCCGCCGGCAGCTCCGGCTGATCCTCGGCGGAAAGATGAAGCCGGATGATGCCACCGAGCTGAAAGCTTTATTTTTTGGCGACGAAAAATAAAAGCCACCGAACGTAACATTCAGAGCCCCAGGGCATCCAAATAAAAACCGATTTTATGAGGAAGACTTGCCTTGCAGCCATTTTATGGCTGTTTTTGACTGCTGGAGTTATCGCCTGTTTTGGCCAAAACAAACCTGCTTTCTCCATACCTTTTACGCTGATTGACAACCGGCCTTATATAGAGGTTAAGATCAAACAGCATACCTTTCATTTTATGTTGGATTGCGGCGCGGATTACGGTTTGGAAGCGAAAACCGCTAAAATATTGAATCAAAAATTAGTTGATCCGATGATGATGGGCGGCGGTGCAGGGGCAGGAAAAGTAACTGTTTGGAAAACAACGGTAGATACGGCGAAAATCGGGCCTGTTGCGGTGTCAAAAACAAAGTTCCTGGTGGTGGACATGTCCGAGATCATCAGCAAGCTGCACCTCCCCTACCTGGATGGCATGATCGGATACCAGTTTATGAAGGACTATGCGGTGCAGTTTGACTATCCGCATCACCGCATCAATTTTTACAGTGCCTATTCAGCGCCTTCGTCCATTCCTTTTACCCTATACGGCGGATCGATCCCACAATTTAAAGCGAAGATTGACGGCGTTGATGCCATCGTGATCGTGGATACGGGCGATCGTACAGCCTTTACGCTATTAAACCACTTTGCTATTCAAACGGGTATCATCAAGCGTTACCCGCTAACGGACACGATGGTTACCGGCTTCGGACTTGGCGGACCTGTAATGGCACGAAGGTTCAGTTTGCATCAATTGCAAGTAGGAAATGTAAAATTGACGAACATTGCCTCACGCATACCCATGGCAAAAACGGGCGCTTTTGCGGATACCCATATCGATGGCAGCGTCGGCGGCGGGATTTTAAAACAATACAAATTCACCATCGACTATAAAAAACAGCAAATTTATTTTGAATAGAGATTGCTGCCTTCGCGCCGATTGAAATAAAAGTGGCCGTGTCTTATGGAATTTGACTGCCTGGCGCATCATCCCGTAAAACACCATGCAATGAAAACAGCCTTTATTTACCTTTTTGCAGCCGCCCTCCTGTTGCCGGCATACGCCAGCCACAAGAAAGTAGTGCAGGGCGCCGTGACCACAGCATCCGCAGTTGCCGACGGTTCATCCTACGACAAAGCGATCTTTATTAAAGAAGACCACGAACAGCCGGGCATTAACGCCGAATATGCCTGGATACATGCTCAATAACCGGGGAGCAAAGTCAACGGGCAATCGCTGAATAACTACCACAACAAGCCATACGACGTGATCCATATCACCACCGCCGACGGCACGACGAAGGACGTTTATTTCGACATCTCAAATTTTTACGGGAAGTTTTAGCGGGCGGGTGGCAATTTAATAGCGCCTACCAGGCCTTCCTGGTTAATCGTCCAGGTGGTACGGGTTTCAGGGTCTGAGATCAGCGCCATAAACTGGTGTGTAGTTGCTTCAAGTCGCAGCGAATTGACATGCCCGTTTATATCAACCTCGCGTTTAAGCTTTAATTTTTTAAGCGAGGGCTGGTAACCGTCGTGCTGTAGTTGCCATTGTTTTTCCTGGTAGTAAACCAGCCACAAATATCGTTTTTGCTCCTCGGCATAGGGTAAGGTAAACGCGGGATTATTTGTCGAACCTTTATTAAACTGCAGGTAACCCCAGCGTTCGGGGTAATGCATATTGATCACCCACTGGGGCGACCATACCCAGTTATGCTCCGGTAAATTACGACCGGCGCTATCGGTAAGCTTGACATATTTTCCGGCAACTGCTTTTGTATCCCATTCCACGCGGGAAAAGTTGATACGCCAAAGCGTACCGTTTATGGGCACCCGGACGTCGTTACCTAAACTTATCGCCTTAAAAGGAATTGCGATCTCGATCGTCCAGCCTTTGTCGGCGTCGCCGGGGTTATTGATGGTTCCCTGTACTTTCACCGCCGAACGAAGGCCTTCCGCGTCCCAATTGATCATGGCATTGCCGCCCTCGCGGTAGGGCTTGTTTAAAAACAGGTCGAAAACGGTGTTGAATGCATTAAATTCCAGCTCAAAATACTGGTGGGTGGTATTGTTAGGGTCGATAAAAACTTCGAAATCATTATCACGAAAAATAATTTCATCATGGTGTGTCAGGGTTGCCCATACCTGCGGATCGGTGATCTCTGCGGCGATGTACAGGCAGCTGTCGTCCCAAAGCATCTTTGCGCGTGTTGGGTATGTAGGCGCCGGTTTAAGGTCGCCTTCGATGTCGACAAAGTTGTCTGTCCAGGCTGCTGAATGCCAAACGGCGTCGCTGATGTCACCATCAATTGAAGGGGGCGTTGGGGCGTAATTAACGATATAAGATTTTGGTTGGGTAAACAGGTTGGCAAAAGCTTCAAACGGCGATTGCGCGGCACAAGCTAAAGGCAGAAGTAAAGCAAAAGTGGCGAATGTTGCCTTTAGATTGCCTGGCTTATTAAAGCGCATCGGATAACCCATAAACTGAGGTAGATTTTAGGTGCAATTGTTTCGTTTAATTTATCTGAAGCGTCCGTTTGTGGTGGAATTACATGTACCCCTCCGGAGACGCAAAATATTGCGTCTCTACAGCCAATTATCTGCTCATTTCCAGAATTTTGTCAAATTCCTCCGGCTTAACGGCGCTTACCGATAAACGGCCCAGGCGCACAAGTTGAATGTCTTGCAACGAGGGTTCAGCCTTGATCTGGGCCAGTGTTACCGGGTTTTTCAGCGGCTCAACGGGCGAAAGTTCAACCACCACCCAGTTTGGGTCGTCGGTAGTGGGATCCTGGTAGGCTTCTTTTACTATTTTGGCAATACCCACTATCTCTTTACCTTCGTTACTGTGGTAAAAAAAGACCAGGTCGCCTTCCTTCATCGCCCGCAAATTGTTGCGTGCTGTATAATTGCGTACGCCGTCCCAAAAGGTGCGCCCATCCTGGTTGAATTTTTCCCAGCTGTATTTTTCGGGTTCTGATTTTACGAGCCAATATTGCATTTTAGTAGGTTTTTGCCAAAGGTAATTAAATCATAAAAATTTGGCATATTTTCGAATAACCAAACCTCATTATGTTGAACTCAACGAGCAATCACATCATCACCCTCACCTTTATCTGCCCCGTTGACAAGGTGCGGACGATCAGTTTTTCGGCGGTCGGATAAATCGCCTGGATGTCCAGGTCGTTTATGGTAACATCGGTATGGATGTTATTGCCCATATTGCCGCTCAATTGGCTTTGCAGGCGTATCTTACTGTCGGCAATAAAGTTTGAGAAATTATAGGTGGCGCGTTTCTTTACCATATCGGTAATTATCCCGTTGAGCATCCATTTGGCGGTTTTCAGCGCCCAGACTTTGGTGTTGAGATCGAAGGCGAGGTCGGGAAAGGAAAGGACGTGACTATTGGGATCGTACGACGGAGTGGCCACGAGGTAAATTACCCCGGCATTGGTGCCGCTATAGGTTATTTCCATGGCAATTTTTGTCCCGATGCCATAAACCTTTACATGATCAACTACGAACACATTGCCCAGCACCTTTGCGCTTTGGCCATCTACCTGCTGGTTTACTACGGTAGTGAGGTGATCGTAGTTCTCTAAAAGATCAAGATAAATGTTAAAGCCATTTGCCGGGGTATAATTGCTCAGGCCGGGCAGTGGTTTAACCGGTTGCGGGGTGCTGACTGTTGTGACAACAGGTTTCGCCGAAAGGCCGACGGAAAAATTGAGCTGCGTGCCGGTTAAGCTGAAGCTGCTCAAGCACACCGATTGCGGGTTGACGTAGAGGAACCCGGCGTCGCCCAACTTATACTCGCCCGCCATGCTTTTCCAAAGCTGGTCGAACATCGGTTTCAGACTGAAAGTGCCAACCTTCGCATCCACCTGCCCTCCCAGCGTATTTAAAGGCGGCTTCAAAAAATCGATGAGGCGATTGGTGACGTCGATCTTCCCAAAAAGGATGTTACAGCGGTCGAGGGGCTGCGGATCGGGATACAAAATGGTTTTTGACTTGAGGTGATAATCCGGCAAAACAGAGATCACCGATTTATACGAGATCAGCATGTGTCTTGGGGGCTCGGTACCATATCCGCAACTCGCTGAAACTACCGGGACCAAACAGCGCGGGCCCTGGCCAAAAAGATTGGCGCATTTTGCACAGTAGGAAGCCGTGAGTCCGTAAGCGCCGGTGAAAGTCAAATAAAGGGTATTGTCGCTGCCGGTAATGTTGAACGGTGTGCGGGCAAAGGTATAGGCATAGCTTAAACCCTCGCAATTCTCCTGTTTATCGGCATACTTGTTCGGGACAGAGTTTTCGGCCTGAACGAAGTAGCTTTTCAGATCCGCAGTTACCGGCACATCAATGTTGGAGACCGGCTGAACGATATTAGGAACTTCGGCCGCGGTGGCTTCGGGCGCTGCAGGTCTTAGTACCGTACAGGAATAAAATGCGGATAATAGTATTGATGCGGCTGCAATGCGTATTGCGTTATTTTTCATATGGAGGTATTGGGCAAAAATAATTAAAGCGCACGGCTTTGTGAGCGGGTATTTTCAAGTTTAACATTTGGTTTTTCTACAGATCATGACGTTTCACCGGCAGACAGAATATCTTTAA
>Ga0206864_1083_pt1 | contig 32306 bp, 30 predicted proteins | sample Alteio_BWOrgCont_42_FD_152632 | JGI IMG/M metagenome (GOLD analysis project Ga0206864, IMG submission 152632) | Enriched cells from forest soil in Barre Woods Harvard Forest LTER site, Petersham, Massachusetts, United States -... | ecosystem: Environmental > Terrestrial > Soil > Temperate forest >...
TTTTTTGCCACTGGTTTACAGAACCAGTTCTTATATGTCGACGGAATTAAAAATATCAGCAGTAAAAGCATACAAGGCTTAACAATTATAAAAATATCCTTTTACGAAAGCACCAATATGGCCGAAGCATCAGCCGAGGTGGCCCTGCAGGTAAACCGGGCGCAAACATTTTTTCCGCCCGGCGCCTTACCCCCCCAAGTTATCCGTTATGACGCTTCATCATTACCCGTAGGAGAACTGGTATTTGACAGTAAAAATGAGAGCCTGAAAGATATCTATGACCTGGCCGCTACCCGTATCCGGCCAATGTTTTCAACCATACCCGGTTTATCAGCACCGCCGCCTTTTGGCTCAAATGCACGGACGATAGTATTTAGTATCGATCCCAATAAACTGCGAAGCTTTGATCTAACCCCGGATGAAGTGGTGGACGCGCTGGCAAAATATAATGTAATGTCGCCATCCGGTAATCTCAGGATTGGTGATATGATGTATTTAACCACCATGAACTCCCTGATCAATGACTCGAAGAATTTCGGTGATATTCCCGTATTGACCAAAAATGGTGTCCCCATATATGTTAAGGATATAGCGCGGGTTTCGGATGCGGCTGATATTACCGTGGACTATGCCCTCGTAAACGGCAAGCGTTCCGTTTATATCCCCGTGGTTAAAACAGCTTCCGCATCAACCTGGACTGTGGTACAGGATTTAAAAAGCAAGCTGCCTGAAATGCAAAACCTGCTGCCAAACGATGTGAAGATATCCTATGAGTTTGATCAATCGATATTTGTCGTAAATGCAGTGAAAAGCTTGATGACCGAAGGCGGCCTGGGGGCATTACTTACCGGTTTAATGGTGTTGCTTTTCCTGCGCGACCTCCGGAGCAGCCTGATCGTAGTGATCACCATACCCGTATCCATATTAATAGGTGTGTTGCTACTTAGCCTGTTCGGCCAGACGATCAATATAATGACGCTAAGCGGCCTTGCCCTGGCGATAGGTATCCTTGTCGACCAGGCCACCGTCACCATTGAAAACATACACCAGCACCTCGAAATGGGAAAAAACAAACGGCTTGCGATCTATAATGCCTGCGAAGAAATATCTTTTCCGTTATTGCTCATCTTACTTTGCATACTGGCAGTATTCGCGCCATCCTTCCTGATGAACGGCGTACCAAAGGCGATGTTTTTGCCATTATCCATGGCCATCGGTTTAACCATGATCGTTTCCTATGTACTGGCGCAAACATTGGTACCCATTTTAAGTAACTGGATGATAAAAGCCGAACGGTATCAAACCTATCATCATGGCCAAATACATGCACACGCCGGTGAGGCTATGGATGTACCGGAAGAAGGTGAGGTTAATATGCATGGCCAGGAAGAACAGGATAACCCAAAAGAAAATGACTTCTTTGAAAAGGTAAAATCGCGGTTCATAGGTATAATAACCCGGCTGATGCCCCGAAAGAAATTGCTTATACCTATTTATCTCGTTGTTGTTATCCTTTTAGCGGGAGTTGGTTTTGTGGTGATCGGTAAAGATATGATGCCCAAACTCAATAACGGCCAGTTCCAGATCAGGCTGAAAGAACCCGAAGGCACCCGGCTCGAGCGTACGGAAGATAAATTTAAACAAGTGCTTCAAATCATCGACAAAACAGTCAATCATCATGTAAAGATAACGTCGGGCTATATTGGCCTTGTGCCCAGCAGTTTTGGCAGCAGTAACCTGTATGTGTTCAATACTGGCACCCAGGATGCCGTTTTGCAGGTAAACCTGGATGACGATTACAAAGTGAACCTGGACGTACTAAAGGACGCATTGCGTAAAAATATAGCGTATGCGATGCCTGAAATGAAGATCACCTTTGAACCCATTGACATGACTGAAAAGATCATGAGCCAGGGCGCCAACGCCCCGATAGAGGTGCAGGTAGCCGGCAAGAACATGCAGGAGATTGAAGCCTATGCCGGCAAGGTTTTGACAAAACTTAAACAAATCCCATACCTGCGGGATGTGCAGATAAATCAACCCTTAAACTACCCGGTAATTGCGATAACGCTTGACCGGCTAAAGGTTTCGCAATTAGGGTTGAATGTAAGCGATATTGCCCGCTCCGTAACGGCAAGCACCACATCGAGTCGTTTCACGCAGAAGAATTTATGGCTCGATACTTCAAACGCTTATACCTACCAGGTCCAGGCGCAAATACCTGAATATGTAATGAACTCGATGGACGAGTTAAAAGAAATACCGCTCGTAAAAGGGCAGAGCAGCCCAACGCTGGCGGACGTTGCTAACTTTAAAGAGATAACCGCCCCAGGTGAATTCGACCGGAGCGGGCCGAGGCGTTTTATAACCGTCAGCGCCAATATCAACAATAAAGACCTCGGCAGTGCGACAACAGCCGTGCAGAAAGCGGTGAATTCAATCGGTACACCTCCAAAGGGCCTGATTGCTACGATCGAAGGCATGTCAAGCCTTTTAACAGATACTTTAAACAGCCTGCAAAACGGGCTTGGGTTTGCAATCCTGGTCATATTCTTATTGTTGGCGGCCAATTACCAGTCCTTTAAATTATCGTTAACTGTATTGGTCACCATCCCGGCGGTAATATTGGGGTCTATAACGGCTTTGTTAATAACCGGCTCAACGCTTAACCTGCAATCATACATGGGCATGATCATGTCCACAGGCGTGTCGGTTGCAAATGCTATCCTGATTGTAACCAATGCGGAAATATTAAGACTTGAATTTAAAGATTCAACCAAGGCGGCAATAACCAGTGCATCCATTCGCTTGCGGCCAATCCTGATGACCAGCTTTGCAATGATTGCCGGGATGATACCCATGGCTTCGGGCATGGGTGAGGCCGGCGAACAATCAGCTCCTCTCGGTCGTGCGGTGATCGGCGGCCTGTTCGCGTCAACGCTTGCAGCTTTATTTATTTTACCGATGGTTTTCGCATGGGTACAAAACAAAACCACTTATGAGGAACCATCATTAATGCCAATAGAGTCAACTGAAACCACCAATTTAAATATCCAAAACAATGAAATATAGATCTTATTTGTTAATCGCTGTAGCCGGCTTGTTTGCGGCCTGCTCAGGTAATCAAAAACCGGTTGATCTTACCGCACAAAAAAAACCGGCCAATAAATACCAGTTTGCTATCGTATCGGAGAAAGCGCTTTCCGCTTCCGCCCGACTGCCTGGCCAATTAGTCCCCTTTAACGAAGTAAACATCTTTCCAAAAGTAAATGGCTTTGTAAAACAGCTATTTGTGGATAGGGGCTCCATCGTAAAAAAAGGCCAGCTGCTGGTAATCCTTGAGGCACCCGAAATGGAATCGGAGCTGGAAGCCGCTAACTCACAATATATACAGGCCGAGGCTGACGCGGAAGCGAGCAAAGAAAAATACGACCGGCTGAAAGAAGCAGCCAAAGTGCCAGGTTCCGTCTCTCCTTTGGACCTGGACGACGCAAGCTCCCAGATGAAAGCGAACGACGCAAAGGCCCAGGCGCAGCATTCCAACGTTGAAGCCGTTGCAACCATGCTGGGATATCTTAAAATTTACGCGCCGTTTGACGGCATGATCATCCAGCGTAATGTTTCACCTGGCGCGCTTGTCGCCCCTGGCAAAACCGGCGACCAACCTATACTTATCTTACAAGATGTCCATAAAATGCGCCTTACCGTTGATATTCCGGAGGATTATGTAGATAAGGTTGATTTAACTCAGCCGGTAGCTTTTACATTTAATGCTTTGCCGGGACAAGTGCAAACAGCAACAATAAGCCGCTCGGCTAATTCCCTGGGCAGCATGCAGCAGGAAGCGATTGAAATTGATGTTGCCAATATAAACGGGCAGCTTAAGCCTGGTATGTATGCCGAAGTTAAGATACCTATGCGATCGGGTTCAAAATCATTATTGGTACCTAATAATGCCATTGTCCGTTCTACCGAACGTGAGTATGTTGTTAAAGACAGCAGCGGTAAAGCTGAACTCATAAACATTAAGGAAGGCTTGGTGAGTAATGATTCAACCGAAGTTTTCGGCAACCTGAAAGTAAATGATAAAGTAGTGATCCGTGCTTCCGATGAGATCAAACAGGGTGATGGCCTACAATAAAATCTGAGGTAGTTTTATTGTTTTGTAGCCGGCAGCCGTAAAAAGTCGCCGGTTTTTTTAAATAGCAGGGCAAAATGAAACTGTTGGGACAACTAAATGATGCCAATTAAATTATTTGCATCATTTCATGAGTCACTATCATTATTTTGCAACAATAACGTTATTACTAAAATAATCAACAAGTCGCGACTAAATTTGCATGGTTATTGTGTATCTTAGTTAGTCGAAGCTTTAAAAATATGTGTCAGTACAAATTGGCTAAAATATATTTTTTCTGTGCTGTTTTGCTGTGTGTTGCAAAGCCATTTTTGGGTTTTAGCATGTTTAGCCGCGTACACCCCCCCGCTGCTGAAAGTATATTTGTTAAGGCATTTACCAAGCGTAAACAGGAATATGTTAAAAATAGCAGTTTTGACATTGAAACTATAGCAAAGCAATTAGCTAACCCTGTTAATCAACTGTTTTTACTATTCTCCTGTCTTTTATCTATCCTTTTCCCCTTAATTTCTTCGGCAGATACCGGCATATCGAACCGTCTTCTTTACAGCTTAAAATTAAGCGCTTCCTCCTTCAGGCCAGCCTGGCTCCTCAACGACCAGCTCATCATTTGATGTTCAAGGTTTAATCGCTGTTTGCGGTAAATTTGGGTGTATCCGGGTGTATCCGGCTATCTCCTTACATTCTGCATTTCCAGGATTTTACCCAAAGCTTTCGCGGATATTGATAGTTCCGTTTCCCGTTCACAGGTGTCTGTGAAGGTCTTTTAGCGATGTATTGATTGAGATAAAATAACAACCGTCGATGTCGTAGCTAAAAATGTTTAATCGAAAATTAAAAAAAATGAAAAATTTTAAATCATATGTAGCAGTGATCATCATGGTGATGATTTGCTACGCCAACAATAGTATTGCCCAGGCCAGTGGCAAAAATGATGTCCCGGCAACTGTCCTTGCCGCATTTAAAGCAAAATACCCCAGGGCAGAAATAAAAAATTGGGAAATAACCAATAATGAATATACTGCCAAAGCCAAAGAAGATGGCAATAAATTTTATGCCTCTTTTGATCAAAACAGCCAGTGGGTAAAAACAGCCTCCCAAATTAACGGCTCATGGAACCTGCCTGGCGACATAGAGGCCGCTTTAAAGGGAAGCAAATACGCTGCCTGGCGTGTGGATAAAATAAAGAAAATTGAAACGCCCGCAGGCGACTTTTACCAGGTGTTAGTTGATAACGTTTATCAGCAGATAGACGCGGACCATATGGGCTTTACAGAAAACTACGTGTTGAACCTTAAACCAACCGGTGAAATTTTTGCTGAACAAAGCATCAAGTCGCCGCTATTGTTTTAATAAAATTCAAATGTTTGTTCTTCCCAACAGCCTTATTTAGCAATTGAGTGACCGGCCGCTCCAAAAAGCGGCCGGTTTCTTCATATATTTATTAATACGATTAATTACAATTTTGAAAACCTGGATAGCACCCAATACCGATCGCGAATGCTGTTAAATTAGTTTCAGATTATTTTGATGTGTTTTCGCTATTGACAGGTTATTTTAATTATCCGGGAAAAAAATGCAATTTTGAACCTTATGATCTCCAAAAAAGCCAAATACGCAATCAATGCCCTGGTTTATTTAGCCAAACAGCCCCAAAACGAACCTATCCAAATCAGTGTCATTTCTTCGAGTGAAAATATCTCACGAAAATTTCTTGAATCCATATTATTGGTTTTACGCAATGCGGGTATAGTAAATAGTAAAAAGGGTAAAATCGGCGGCTATTATTTATCGCTTAGTCCCGAAGAAATCAATATGGCCGAAATAATGCGGATATTTGATGGCCCGATTGCCTTACTGCCCTGTGTTACCCACAAGTACTACCAAAAGTGTAACGAGTGCAAAGATGAAGCAAAATGTGGTATAAGGGATATATTTTCGGACATTCGCAGGGAAACTGTCAGAATGCTGAAAGATGCGACCCTGGCAGAAATTGTTAAAAGAGCAGAAAGCCTTGATCATACAGAAATCCCTGATTAGGCCAGGATTAAATCTTTACATCCAAAGCCCTGCATCCACACATCCCATCATCCGCCATTCGAACATTCCCTCATTTGCACATCTGCACATCCGCACATTCCCTCATCTGCACATCCGCACATCCGCACATCTGCACATCTGCCATCTCACATTCCACACCCCTCCGGCTATGATCTATGAACCATGAACTCTGAACCCTCGCACATCTGCACACTTCGTGCGCCGTAGCTTTAGCGAAGGCGCATCCGCACATCCATTTGCCCTCAGCATAGACGGTGAAAAATTCTATCCGTAACACTCTTAGGTTAAAATTTTAATAGCCTTACACCACTATCTCTGCAATTTTCTTACTGTACGTTAACCATAATTCCAAATATTTTAAATAAACATTTGGAATATTAAAAATAGTTTTTAGCTTTACGCCCATCAACGTAGTAGGTGTTATCGAAGTAATCAGTCAAATAGAGACACATAACAACAAACAATGTTTAAACGGTTACTCGTGCCGGCAATAGTTTCCGGCCGCATCATTCAGTTATCAGCACAATGCACTTTTGACGGGTTCCTTCCCCATTCCGAATCCATAAATACCAACAACCAGGCAAATCATAATCAACAATTCATTCAACTCTAAACTCAACAACATGAAATTACTTTACGTTACAAAAATTTTCCTCGTCCTTATTTTATTATTTTCGGCGTTCCAGTCAAAGGCGCTCGATAATAAAATTACGGCAAGAGCCGACTCGTCCGGTACTAAAAAGGCCGACTCATCGGGTACTAAAAAAGCTGATATTAAAACCCCGGCAAAGGCCGCCGGCGCCGATACCTCATGGAAGCCTGTCAGGAGGTTGTGGGGCTTAACATTCGGCGACTTTTACTACGATGCCCACGCCGATGCAAGCAACCGGGGCGGCGAAAGCAACTATGCCGGCGTACCCACTTACAGGAATGCCTTCCAATTCCGGCGCGTTTATTTGGGTTATGATTATGATATCAGCCCAAAGTTTTCGGCGGAATTGTTACTATCATCCGAACCGGTTGCTAATAACTCCGTTTCCGGCACTACTACTATTACTAACGGGGATAACCTGGCCGACAATAAGATGGCGTTTTTTATCAAGCTCGCAAATCTAAAGTGGAAAAACATATGGGACGGAACGGACTTTGTGATAGGCGATCAGGTTACCCCTTTAACAGGATTTATAGGAGACCAAATATGGGGCTACCGTTCCATTGAAAGGACAGTTGCCGACTTTCACAGGTCAAATACATACGATGTGGGCGCTGCCTTGCGGGGAGTTTTTGATCCCGCCACCCAAAACTTTGGCTATAATTTGATGATCGGGGATAATACCCAGTCGGCCTTATTATCAGCGGCAAATGCCAATACCGGTTTTTATAAGATGTTCTACGGTGACTTATTTGCCAAGTTTCTTGATAAGCGGTTGATATTTGATATTTATACTGATTATGTAAGAACGGCGCCGGCTACCGCAGCCTTAGGCGGGCAGGACCATCATATGTTAAAAGGGTTAGTAGGTTATACAACACCTGCAATAACTTTTGGTGTTGAAGCGTATACCCAGCAAATAGTAAATGGCGTTACCAATGTTACCGCCAGTAAAGTGGGCCAGGATGCGACAGTCGAGGCCATCTCCTTTTATACACGCGGCGCCATTTACCAGGACAAGCTTGGTTTCTTTGCCCGTTATGACAGTTACACTCCTGATAATGACTTTAATGATGCTGATGTGTACACCAGCAATACCAACTTCACGGCTTACAGCCCCTTCACTAAGGAGCATTTTGTGACAGCCGGTTTGGATTATAGCCCGGCTAAAAATATACATTTTATGCCGAACATTTGGTTTTTACAATTCGAGGACTTAAGAGCCCCAACAACCACAGGCTGGTTACCTGATAGCCACATACTGGTTTACAGGTTAACCTTCTTTTTCCAGTTTGGTAAATGATTAGAGGCAGATAAAAGCCCTGAGGCTGTTACTTTAAACTTGAGTTGGTTGAATTGGATACTTAATTTGTTCAAAAATATTCCCGTGATAAAGAAAATAATATATATTTACGGCGTTGAACAAACCAATACCAATCCTACCCCATTAGTTGAAACGGTTTTTTGCCATCTCATTATTAAGTATCCACCTGTTTTACATAGGTGGATACACTTTAATGTTCCAGTATTATATTCATCAATCGGATGTGCAGATGGTAAAACAGATATTTGATAACAAAATTGATAACACTAAGCTTATAGAAATAAAGATACCCGTAAGTATGCCAACAATACAGGATTGGGGTGAATATGAAGAAATTGTGGGCCAAATTCAATTAAAAGACGCTTACTATAATTACGTAAGGCTGAGAATGACCCGCGACACAATGTATTTTATTTGTTTGGCAAACACCGCTAAAACAAGCCTGGTAAACGCCAACATCATTACAGCAAAAGGGATAAGCGATGTTCCGCTAAGCAAAAAAGGGCAGGAGCCTGTTTCTAAGAAAGCAAATACATTAAGTGAATATAATTTACAGGCTTTTAAATACCAAAACTCTTTACCTGGTATTTCCTTAAAACGTAATATCAACGGTACAAACTTAAACCTCACCAATCCTTTTATCGAATCTCCCGGTAAACCCCCTAATTTCATTTGTTGAAGCAGCTTTTTAAGCTTTACTTGCGTGCCTTACTGTTTTATCTGGTTGCATTGCGTCTACGTATAGTAATGGCCACGGTGCAATACGTTTTCATTAGGTAAGACTGTCCGCACGTCCATTACAAGGTTTTTAAAGCTTACCGTAAGCAGGTGACGCTTAATCGCGTTATCGCCTGACATTTCCTTTGGGAAACAATCAACATTCAACTTTCAACATTATCAGAATAAAAAAAATGAAATCACTATACTTAACAAGAAATATACTTGTGCTTGCTTTATTATTTCCGGCCATTGGGGCAATGGCTTTTAACAGCAAAGCCATATCAAAAACGGATTCATCAAAAACAGGTAAGGCTGACACATCGGGAACAGCAAAACCCAAAACTATAAATTCGGCAAAACCTGCTGAGGCTGATACGGCCTGGAAGCCTGTTAGAAGGCTATGGGGTTTAACCTTTGGTGATTTTTATTATGATGCCCATGCCGATGCAAGTAATCGTGGCCCGGAGACCAACTATAATGGCGTACCCACGTACAGAAACGCTTTCCAGTTCCGCCGTATCTATTTGGGCTATGATTATGACATTAACAAAAAGTTTTCGGCAGAGTTGTTGCTTTCCTCCGAGCCGTCTGCTAATACAAACGTTTCAGGCACTACATCGATATCCAACAGCGATAACCTGGCTGATAATAAAATGGGGTTCTTTATCAAACTTATTGATTTCAGGACCAGAAATGTATGGAACGGCACAGACCTTGTATTGGGCGAACAGCTTACACCACTTACTGTAATGCTATCAGAACAGATTTGGGGTTACCGTTCGGTTGAAAAAACTATAGCCGATTTTCATAAATCAAACCTTTATGACGTTGGCGCAGGTTTACAAGGCGCCTTTGATCCTGCAACCAAAAACTTTGGTTATGATGTTTTGATTGGTAACAACAGCCAGGCGGCATTGTTATCTGCCGCCAATGCGAATACCGGTTTTTATAAAATATTTTATGGAGATGTATATGCAAAATTGCTCAACAAGACGCTGATATTTGACCTGTATGCCGATTATGTAAAAACCGCACCTGCCACGGCTGCCCTGGGCGCCCAAAGCCACAGCATGATTAAGGCGTTCGGAGCCTATACCACGCCAATCATCACATTTGGCATAGAGGCTTATACCCAGCAGATAGTGAATGGCGTAACTAATGTTACCGCAGGAAAAGTTGGTGAAAATGCTACAGTGGATGCCATTTCAGTTTATTCGCATGGGTCTATTTATAAGGACAAATTGAGCTTTTTTGCACGTTACGACAGCTATAATCCAGATGCCGATTTTAATGCCGCCGATGTTTATACATCAAATACCAACCTGGGAGCTTATAGTCCTTACACAAAAGAACATTTTATTACCGCAGGTATTGATTATAACCCTGCCAAAAACGTGCATTTTATGCCAAACATCTGGTTTATACAATACGAAGATTTACGGGACCCAACGACAACGGGTTATCTGCCTGACAGCCACGTACTCGTTTACAGGCTAACCTTCTTTTACCAGTTCGGTAAATGATAACAGATAAAGCCGGCGGCGGCGGCATTTAGCAGTGCTTTGACTGAATTGGGTAGTTAATTAGCCAACCCCTAAAAGTCAACAAATGATAGGGCATCCATATTTTGGCGCCCTTTAGTTCCGGAAAGATAATGGTTTAAGCCCCCGGGCAAGGGGGCTTAAACCATTATTGTTATAGTGCAGTTACTCTTACCAGTTTCCCGCGATCATTGAAGTACAACATTTTGCTCTCAACAGAACCGCCGTCATAGGACACAGGGTTTCCGCTATTGTTATCTATCGATACAAGGAATAAACTTTTAGACGGCGTTTTTAAATTTTGTAAATCGTCAATGTGCCAGCTGGCATATTTCCCGGTTTTCAGGAACAGCTGTGCATCTTCCGGTAAAGTTGTTTTGTGACGAACAGTTCGCTCGGACTGAATCCATTTGCCGTTTTTTAAATAAAATGCCTCGTATTTTCTGTCCGCGAACTTAAACGAAGCGATACAAGTATCCTTGTTAATTTTCCAATTTTTTAGGCTGGCCTGAGGATAGGTTGCCGAAAAGGCTGTAAGTACAGCCTGTGGAACATTATCCCTTGTTTTTTGAGCCTGTGCACTGTACGAAATCAATACTATTGCTGCAATAAAGGTGATTCCAATCATAAATCGTTTCATTGTATTAAAATTTAAAATGTTTGCAGGCGAAAGCCTGTCAATAAATGTTACGTAAAAAGGGCTTTGATACGACCGGATTAAATCGAAGGTAAAGCGCCGTAAAGCATCTTCCTTGGTTAAACCAGGAAATTACCTCTGCAAGCGGAATGATACCGCCGATTTTCCAGTCGTAAGAAACTTTTGAGGAGTTCTCAAAAACGATCAAATTCTAATGATGCGGTTGGAAAGATAAACATGATGAAGATCGGGTAAAAATCCTGTAAACTGACTGTTGGCAATTAGTTTATAGGACAAAACCGGTACTTTAACATGGAGCAAAATAAAAGAGTTCCTTACGGTATTAACCGGTTTATTTTCAATCAGAACCGTTTTGTCAATGCGTTGAACCGTTGAAGTGCTTTCTGTTTTTTTACGGAAGTGCAAGGCATGACTACTGCCGCCCCCCGGCGTACCTAACATGAAAAACAAATAACTTATGTTCATAAACAGGTACACCGTCATTAAGAATAATGCGGCTAAAGGAAGGAAGCCAAATATCTTTTTTGTTTCCATTTTTAGGCTGAGTAAATTACCAGCTATTGCCTAAGTATACAGTCTATAGATGATAAGACAGACAGAAAACCGGTTTGTTTTAGCTACTCTAGTTGTTAACGTATTTATGATTTTCTTATTATCGAAAACAATAGTGAGTTTTTTAGTTCGCCATATTTTATCAACATGGACAAATGTGAAAACTTCACTGATGCGGCTTCTGCAGCACAAAAAAAGAGGCTGTCCGGAAATTTCGGGACTGCCTCTTTTTTAATTTGGTATAGGCTTGCTTACTGCTTAACCGGAACTATATCTATTATAACCGTCCTGTTATAAAAACGCTCTTCCGGGGTATCATTTGCGAACGGTGCATGAGCCGGGTCGGCGCCATAAGCTAACGTTTCAAATTTTACATGGTCCCGGCCCGAGTTGGTTATCGCCCCCTCAAGTATTTTTTGGGTTTGCTGCGACCTTTCCTCCGACAATTTTTGGTTGTAGCCTTCCGTTCCAATAATATCCGTGTGGCCATGTATGGTAACCGTTACGCCATCAATGATCAGCGGCGCTACAATTGCTGTTAAAAATTTATTGTACTCCTCTATCGTTTTTGCTTTATCAAATCCGAATATGATACTATAGCGGAAGCCTTTTGTTATTACTGGATTCGGGCTTACCAAATGAACGGTGCTTTCCTTTTTAACGGTTGACCCGTTATTCATCTCGGCCAGCATCGTTATTTTATAGTCGCCGCCCGGGCTGCTGCCTAAAATAGTTGCTCCCGGTATACCTTGCTGGCCGGCGGTGAAAGGCCCGAAATGCTGCACTGCCCCCTGCCCGTCCGTAGCGTCAACCGACCAGGATCTAACCAATTCTTTAGCCGAATCCACATCGAACACCACATCGTTATCAAGCGGGTTTGCCAGCGTCGTGGTAATTTGCACGGGGTTCATCATCCCTCCGCCCACTTCCGTTAATATTTCAGGGGAATCACTATGGATATCAACCCGGCGATCTTCAGCGTGCCGAAGGGCAAGGTCGTTGGTATCGCCAGGTTGCTGGGAAGATGGATACGCGTCGTGGGTTCCCCGGGTAGCAATTCTTGAACCATCGATCCCAAATACTGTCACAAGATATTGTTTTACTGATCCGGCAAGCTCTTTGCCATCGGCAGGCCCTTTGGGTGAAGATCCATCCAGCGTTATCGTTGCACCCGGATTTGCACGCATACGATCGCCCAAAACATTGAGGACATTATGATATACGTTTAACTGCCCTGCTGAACGTGCTGCCCCTGAAGCCGACTGTTCGTTCTGTAAAGATTCTTCTTTAAAGCCTGATGCCTGGTCATTTGTGAGCAAGACGTACCTGGTTGGAATTCCGGTTGATCCGTCATCAAAAAATACGGCATTAAGCATCGGAACAGTTTCGCTTACCTGGAGGATCACCGGAGCGGCTATTGGCCCGCGTACGGTGAAAGTAACATCAGCTACCGGGATAGCGGCAGGGACAGCAAGAGCAGGCGTCGTTGCTACCGGAACTTTATGGGCTTTTCCAAATTTGAGCGCAATGCCGACCCTCACTGTAGTGACTGACAAGCTTTCTATACTGCGGGGATCTTGCCCAAAATAGGGATGATAGGAAATAAATGGTGAAAGGCTAACTTTCGAGAGGCTGGTTGCCCGAGAAACAGGGATATCAAAACCGGCACCAACCTGGCCCGAAAATATGGTACTGTTAACGGAACTAAATTCCGCATCGGTATTCGGCTGTTTAAGCTGTGTATACGCAAAATCTTTATTTGTATTTATTGCAAGGCTCGGGCCGGCAAAAAAATACAAACCCGAAGACCTAAAGCCAAGACGCAAGCTCGGTTCAATGGAAACATAAGCCAGGTCGCTTTTTAATGTAGCCGGGCAATCGCAGGGGGCGCTAACGCCATCGTACTGCGCACCGAGGCCATCGTAACCCACGTTAAGTATGGCGCCCCATATGGGGCTGGGGCGATATTCAAGCAATACCGATCCGTAAGGTCGCACCCCATTCCCGTTATGAAAGGCCGTCGGAACGGTCAATGAATTGTTGAGCTGCTGAGTAGTTCCGGTATAGAAATTAAAATTCGCTGCGCCCGATACGCCGTACCACCAAACGGGTTGCGTGATTTGACCTTTAACTGTTGTGCTTGCAAGAATTACCATCAATGAACAGATGATAAATTTTTGCATTATTTTATTTATTGGTAACATATGGCATGTTTTTAAAATTAGTTTTCTGTTTATTTTATCTTTTATAAATCCCCCGCACCGCTGGTGAGCGGGGCGGGGGATAAAGCTGACGGGCTTTTAATCCAATCTATTATGCTTATTGTGGCACGTTGATAGTTGTATTTACCATCGTAACTGAAGCAACCAGTGAAATCGCCCGGCCGTTCAGTACCGTTTGAACGGTATTGCCTGCGGTGGAAAAAGTGATCCCGGCGGAAGAAATAATGGTTCCCTCCATAATGCCGCCGCCTGCCGCATTAATGGTAGCCGCGCTGCCAACATACCAGTATACGTTTTGCGCCAGCGCCCCATTTATCAGGACAACACTGCGGGCGCCTGTTGGCCCCGCAATACCCACCGTAAGCGCGGCCGCTGTCTGGAATATCCATGTAGCGTTCGGGTTTCCCTGGGCGTCGAGCGTGAGGTTTCCGTTTGTTATTTTAAAAGTGCCGCTGGCCGATTGATAAACACCGGGCTTTAAGGTCAAGCCACCTAATTCGCCTGCGCCGGGATCAGTACCTCCCGGTGTCCCGGCAGGTGAAATGCTGATATAAAAAGCGTTGTCGGCGGCGAGCGCCTGCGTTGCAATGGCAAGCTTGGCAATAGTACCGGGAAAAGGAGGAGCCGCATCGATACCATTGGTTACAAGGCCCACATTGAGCGGTGTTTGGGTATAAACATCGCCGGTTAACCCATCATGAAATCCAGTTATTGCAGTTGCGACTGCCGTAGTACCTATAGCCCCGTTGATCACGGTATTTGTTCCCTGGTTGGTCATCCCTGCACTTCCGCCAAAGGCCCCGAAAATAGAATTGAACAGGGGCGGCTGCACCGCTATGGCCGTAAAATTGGCGGTGATATTCTTATTCGCGGTCATCAAAACCGTCAAGGGGTTTATTGAACCTGTGGCATCGCCGCTCCATGATGTAAATGTATAACCCGGATTTGGGGTTGCGGTAAGCTGTACCGAAGTTCCACTATTGTAAGTTGCCTGGTTAGGGTTTTTTACAACGGCCCCGTTGACGGCTGTTACATTTAACGTATAGGTGTTAAGTGCAAAATTGGCAACCAATGTTGTGTTTGCATTTAACGGGAATGTATAACTTGAACTTGTTGATGCGATGGCGCCGTTATTTGTCCAGTTAGTAAAGGTGTACCCCGCATTTGCAGTGGCTTTTACCGTTACGGAAGTACCCGCATTATAAGGTCCGGATCCGGTTGTCATTCCACCTGCGGCCGGGTTTGACGATAAGGTTACCGCAAATTGAGATGACGGTATCAGCTTAAAGTTGGCAACCAATGCCTCGTTACCTGTTATAATAAATGTATAGCTTGAACTTGCCGATACGACTACGCCCGCATTAGTCCAGTTAATAAAGGAATACCCCGGATTAGGAAATGCTGTTGCGGTTACGGAAGCGCCTGTATTATAGGAGCCCGACCCAGTGGTTGTTCCGCCTGCTACAGGTAGAGATGACAATGTCAAGGCTACCTTTCCAGGTGCAACGGGAGCAAAGTTTGCAACCAATGTTATGTTACCAGCCATTGTAAACTGAAAACTTGGACTGGTTGAAGCGACAACCCCGTTATTTGTCCAGTTAACAAACGTAAAACCGGTGTTAGGCGTTGCGGTGACAGTGGCTACAGAACCCTGGGCAAATGTTCCGCCCCCGGTGGTTGTTCCGCCGGCCACGGGATTTGACGATAATGTTACCTGGGGAATGGCGGTGAACGTCCATACATAGTTGCTGACCAGCGAGGATCCCAATGTATCTTTTACGCTTGTGGTAATGGTGCCCGTATAGATGGTAAAAGGCAACAGCGCCACTGTCGGCGTAAAATCAAACACTGCGCTATTAGCTGTGGCAGTCACCGTTCCGGCAATGCTTGTTGACCCTTGCGTAATCGTAAAGGTTGTGTTGTTGATAGTTGAAGGCCGCATGGCGGTATTGAAAGTTACCGCAATAACTTTGTTTAGCACGACGTCAACCGCGTTATTCATCGGATCGGTGGAAACCACGACAGGGCAAACGCCCTGGATAGCTCCTTTATAATCGTCCTTCTTGCATCCTGCCATAAACACAGCGGGTAATAGTAAAAAGAGAAACATAATTCGTAATATGCTGAGGTTGCCGTTTCTTTGGCGTACCCGCGTACTATCCTTAGTGCAGGGGTTAGTTTTTTTCATAATTAATTACTTTAGATAAATGATATTGTACTTCTTAGCTATCCCCGCAGCCGGTATTTAAGGCGGATTCATGGACAGTACAAACCTACCCCGCACCATCAGGCTAAACGTTACATAGTTGTGGGAAAAAGTTATATGATTCACACATTTCCGGCAGCCAAAAGGCTTTAGAAGTAAAGATGCCTGTAGCGCGAAGGAGTTATGCCTGTAATTTCTTTGATTTGGGCGGATCAATGGCGACGATGCCGCAGTGCCGTATTCATGAGATTTTGGTTAGGTTATTTGCTGATTGCCGCGCCTTACTTCAATAATGGCTTATGCAATAGGAGAATGCAGTAAAAAACCAGAGCCGGAAGTTACCCCCCGGCCCTGGTTTTAACTATATAAATCTTCTTACTTAGAAGCTCCACTCCGACAGCTCCTATCTCCTCTTCGTATTTAAAGGGGCTAATTACTGATTGCTCTGGCCATCGCCGTCAAGGCCTACAATTTTATAGGCTTTATTCCCGTTACTGTCAGTTGTTGGCTGATAATAAATACCATCCTCCGAAACATAGTAGGTGTTGCCGTTAAGATTTACCTTTCTGCAATCCGCCGGCAGTTGGCTAACAATATCACCCACCTTCGGCGTCACCGAGGTGACGCCATTGGTATCAGTGTTAAGCACACCGTCCTTACCGGTAACCTGGTAAACGATTGTTCCGTCGTCCTTCTTCACGGGCAGGTAGTAAACGCCCTTTTCCTCGTAATACTGCTCACCGTTTATCATTATCGGTTTAGCGTCATTAGGCAGGCTTTTTACCTGGGCGCCCATAGGCGGCTCAACTATTGTGTATTGACCACCGTTATCCTGGTAATAAAAACCGTCGCCATAATAATATTGCGCATTGTCCCAATAAAATGGATAGCATCCATAAGGCAAATACCAATAACCAAAGCCTATCCAGGGATAATAAAGGCTGCCGAAAAAGCCGCCATAATAAAACCATCCATAGTGGGCGCCCCAGCCGTAATGGCCATAATAACCGCCATGGCCGTAAATGGCCGCGCCATGGTTACCGGCAACGTAAGCACGTCCGCCGCCCGCCCGAACGCCACCAGCCCTGGCGCCACCCGTGTAGCCACCCGGGCGATAGCCACCGGCCCGCGCGCCCGAAAATCCGCCGTGCGGTGCTGCCGAAGCATGTGATCCGCCCGAATATCCTCCGCTAACCCGTCCAGCTCCCGAAAATCCACCTCCACTTCCGCCGAAGTGGCCGCCTCCGCCGCCTCCACCGCCGGAATGGCCGCCACCACCACCACCGCCGTGTTGGGCAGCAGCTGGGCTAACCATAAAAAGGCACATCATTACCGATGCGGTAACGAGGGCCAAATATTTAATTATACTTTTCATTTTATTAAAATTTAAATTTTATCGATTGGTTAATCTATTATACTCAAAATAAGTGCCATGTATTGTTTTGTTTTGCCCTAAGCCTGCATGAGGATGATTTAAGCCGGAGCCTCTTCGGAAGTCGCCGGTACAATCGCCAATGGCCGGCGATCATTTACGTCCGCAGCGGACAGTGATCAACGTAAAAGTAACGGGGTTTAAAATATACAAGCCCCCAACAATTAGCTTTTGTCGAAAAGCGCACTTTGAAAACGTCGGCGACGGAAATCATCATGCCAACCAGCAATAAGGTTAAAAGCTTCGGAACAACGGAATTCCGCCTGTTTTGCAGTACCGATTTGTAAAGCTTATGCGCTTCAATGGCGGTAGTTTGATTCCCGTTTTTGTAATCAGATGATGCCTTATAGCCGCCTGTTGTGGTTTGTTTGATCAACAAAACCGGGCTCCGCCCCGGAAGGAAGAAAATATACGAAAGTGACATGAACAGGTAGATCATCGAAACAGATAATATCACGCATTTTCCAATATTGTTCCTGCCTGTATTCATCGTACTAAATTACTAATAATTATACTATCAATAACCTCGCCTGTTTATTATGCCGATTAGAAGAATAACGCTTTTTATATAAAAACGCACGCGCCGACTGCATATTTGACACTACCATTACCTGCGATCCCCAATTACTGCCGGACCGTTTACCGTCTGAACTTTAATTTTCAAAAATTGTGCAGTTCAGCCAAATAGCTTAGTATTTATTTAATCCCTGTTTAACACGGCGACCGTATTTTTGAGTTGAGGTGGGCATGACAAAATGACAAGCTATTTTAGTAATTTTCTAACAAACCGGGTGCTGTTTTCTGAACAATTTAGCCAGGCAACCAAAAATATCGTCGGCATGGCCGGAATGCTCCAGTCGGCCGTAAACCTTAACACAACCTGCGATTTTGAAGCGGTGTATAAACAAATAGGCAAAAAAAAGCATATCGGCAAAGAAATTACGCGTAAAATTTATTTATGCCTTAATAAGATATTCTTTACACCGTTAAGCAGGCCTGATATTCAGGGCTTAGCTTCCGGCCTTGATGATGTGGCCGATGGGATACGCGAAACAGCGGGCCGGATATATCTCTATCATATCGATGAATGCTCACCCGCGATCAGGCAGATCGCAGCCCTATTGTTAAAAGCCTGCCTTGAGATTGAGAAAGCCATCTCACTCCTATGGTCGCAACAAAACAGGGCGGGTGTCGCTTTATCGTGTTCCGAAGTAAAAAATTTTGAACAACAAGCGGCGCGCATTTACTACCAGGCATTGGCGGGCTTGTTTTCGGATGAAAAAAACCCCGTAAGGCTGCTCAAATATCGTGAAATACTGCTGTCGCTCGAAACAACGGTAAACAAGTGCAAAACTATTGCCGACGAAATTAATATGGTGATAATCAACGGTTGAGTTGGGAAGTTGGAAAGTCCGGAAGTTGGAAAGTCGAAATTCCTATAACTATCGGGACTGACCGCGTGTCGCCTTAGCTTTAGCGGTGGCGCAAAGAAGCTGCGGCTGACGTCCGCCAGTTGGCGGGTAACCTTGATAATATAGATTGAGGCTGAAATCCGCTAAGCGCGTGAGATCAAAAAACTTCCGGTTTTCCGTCAAAGCAAAAAGGTTGCGGCGTATTTACACCACAACCTCAATAGAAAAACTATTAACTCAAATATCTTAGCAAGCCAATTCAAACGACCCGCCCCGGGTTTGCAACTGCTCGAGTAATTCATCAAGCTTGGCATTGTAGGCTTCTATAGAGATCAAACCATTGTTGTATTTCGACGAGAGCAGTTTAAGCTCCTGCACTTTCGACAGGCGGTTTGTTTCAGATTGTGAATGATGATATACATTCGATATTGATCCGGCCCCGGCCATGTTCTGAGGCACATCATCGTACCGCAGCGCGGATTTTAGAATGGCTATTTTTTGTTCGGTCGACTTCAGCATGAAAAGAGGTGGAACGCCTCTCGACTCCTTTAAAACAGCATTAATTTTCCTGGTTTGTTTCTTGTCAAATTTTAAAATAAGCGAGACGATAATAACTCCTGCCAGCGAAAAGAAAAATACAAACTCCATTTTTTCAATAATTTTGGGAAACTAATCCATTTAATCACCCTCGCATTTTTACGTTATAACGAGCGGAGAGGTTGCGCAAATGCATGATTTTATTCAGAATTTTTGATTTTTACGGGACGTGTTTGCTATAACTCTGATACATAGCATCTTCTCCATGATTTAAAGCTGCTTAGCGCCGTTTCTCATAACAATAAAAACGCAGGTTTGGCCTGAAGGCCAGGTCTATTTCTCCTGCAAAAACATAACCGGCTTTCGGAAAAAGCCTTTGTGTAGCCTGGTTGGCCGTATTGGTATCAATCCTTAATACATTAATATTGCGGCTTTTTGCTTCCTTTTCCGCCTGTGCAAGCAGGGCTGCAGCCAGGCCCTGGCCCTGGTAGCGCGGACTAACGGCAAGGCGGTGTGTAACAATAGCCGTTTCGGAAATATCCCAGCCCACGTGTGCATATTCGGGTTCCTGGTCAGTGGTGATCGCCGCAACGCCGGCAATTTTACCGGCAACTTCTGCAACCCAAAGTTGACTTAAAGCGATATCTTTTTCGAAAACAGGGGCATTTGGATAATGGGAATCCCACTGAAAATTACCCGACGCATTCATAAGCGGCACCACCTCAGCTACCAGCTGCATAATGTGCGGAATGTCCTTTATTGTGGCTTTGCGGATAAACATAATGAACACTAATCACCACGAATTTAGTCGGATTTTAATTAACACTAATTTCACGAATTTAGTCGAATTTCACGAATTTTAGCTAAAGACGATTTTGATCAAATTCGTGTCTTTTAGTGCTTTCTCGTTAAGTTATTTTAGCCGAAACTGCAACCGTAGCGTCTTTCGGACTTTCGGACTAATCCCTAATCACTAACCTTGTACTTATGAAGGTGCTGCCTGAACTGGCTGGATACCATTCCGACAAGCAGTATGATCAGCGAATAAAATGCGAGGTTTTGCAAAAAGGAGCCGGCACTTAGTTGCCGCGCAGTGAAATTTAAAATCTCTCTAAAGGCCATAGGTTTATTATTTAACAAACTATATAACGGCAAAACCACTACAAATGTTACGGCTTGCCGACACTTTTTATCAAAAATTATTCTTTTGGGGAATATTTTTCATTAACATTATTAACCGCCCTTTATATGACGTAAATTATTCTGGCTGGAACATTGCGTCGCAGCTTCTCCTGATTGCTATCGGGATGCCGACTTTCCGGACTTTCCGGACTTTCGGTCCCGATAGCTATCGGGATTCCGACTTCCGGACTACTCACCAACTCCATATTCCTCAAAATAAGCCAGGGTACTTTCGAAAATATCCTTGTCCTTGCCCTTTACCCACCTCAGGTAAATGCCGATCTGGCTCCCGTAATCCGACTCCCATTTCAGGTCCACCCGCATGATGGCCGCCGTACGGCCTTCTATCAACGATATATCCTGTATATCGGTCCACCTGATGGTTACATCTTTCACAAAATCGCTTATCCCTTCATCGTCCAATTGCAGCGCTACATCACCTTTCAACGCCGGCATCAGTCTTTTTACAACGAGTACGCCCCCCAGCGAAACAAATACGAGACCGATAAATCCATATAATATCCATATCAGCTGGATGCTATTTACTACAGCGCTGTTGAGCAGGATCAGCATCAGCACAACCAGCACCAAAAGTGTCCCTAAACTAAATTTAAGACTGTATGAATATTGCGCAGGCTCCATAGACGGCTATAAATATCAACATAAAAGTCCGAAAATCAGCATCGTAAGGGATACCGGTTTTGAACATTTGCGTTATTGGCAACTGCTGCGTATCCAGCTCGCTTCAGTTTCCCTCAGCAAAAACAAGCAGGTCCTGGTGAAAAGTATCCCGCTTAAAGCTGTCTCCTGCAAAATAAACCACATTAACGTATTCGTCGCTTTCGGTAAACTGGCCGGGGCTGTCCTCGTTCAACAAGTAGCCCTCAACCACCATCCGCGGACCCTCGGCCACAAGAAGCACAATGTCGCCTAAAATGAATTTCTTTTCCATTATTAAGTAAATTCAGTGTGTGCAAAATTACAACAACTATCCGCTATCCGTACATATGCCACCGCAAAGTTTATTTATCCTGCATATTGAAGCAAATTCATATTATTGTAGAATTGCTGCCTTTGTGGTTTATTTCCATTGCACCGACATGAAAAGCTTTACCCTCCGCCTGCTGGCTATTGTATTTTTTTCACTAATACCATTTTTAGGCAATGCCGTGGCGCATGCTGCCGTAAGTTCAAAGCCAAAACCGCAGCTTTCCCATAACGAGCTCCTCGTGGTGGTAAATAAGGGTTGGGATAGCCTGCAGGGCACGCTCTACGCATTCAAAAAACAGCATCACCACTGGGTGCTTCAGTTCAGTAACCCAATTGTATTGGGCTCCAAAGGACTGGGCCTCGGAGACGGGGTGGTGCAGCTACGATTGCCCGGCGCCCCTGTAAAGCACGAGGGCGACAAAAAATCCCCTGCCGGGATATTCACCATCGGGACAGCCTTTGGCTATGCCGATAAAAAAGATGCCGCGTGGATAAAAAACCGCTACGTGCAGGCATTTGACACGCTGATCTGCGTGGATGATCCACAGTCGGTCAATTACAATAAACTGGTTGACAAGGATACGGCCAGACACGATTATAACAGCTTCGAGCACATGCACCTGAAGGATGACGCATACAAATGGGGGCTTTTTTTGAACCACAACAGCGACAAAGTAGTGCCCGGCGACGGCTCTTGTGTCTTCATCCATATCTGGGAAAACGACCATACCGGCACCACGGGCTGCACCGCGATGACCGAAGATAACATGCTTCGTTTACTGCGATTCATCAACGCAAAAGACCGGCCGATTATGGTGCAGTTGCCGATCCAATCCTATTTACAGATTCGAAAAACGTACGGTTTACCGGAGCTAACCGATTATAAATAATGCCCCTCGCTATTCTTTGACATTTCTCCTCTCTCTCCCTCTTGTCTGTGTCCCCACAGACAACAATGCGGGCCTACAGTTTCTAACAACGGTTCCCGGCAACTTAATCCCGACACTCTAAAAATTCGACCATTGCCCCTCTCTTACCACTTATCCAACCCCAGCAGTTTCTTCCCCAACTCACTAAGGTCTGCAGTGGTATACTTTGTTTGCTCCCATCTTCGCGGGTCGCCTGGGAAGGCATAACCTTCGGGGGCTACCCTGTCGCGCCAGGAAGCGATCCGCCACTGCCTCAGTTCCTCATTGTCGTCCTGCGCAGGCATCATGGCTATGTACTGGGCAATCCTAACCTTGGTGCCGCTGGTATTTGGGCGTATGCCATGCGGTTCCAGGCTGTTAAATATCAGCAGGTCGCCGGCTTCCATCTTAACCTTTACCAATTCGAGCCCGGTGATGTCAGGTTTGTAATGATCGCGATCGTCCGGTTGTGTAAGCTTCCAGGTATCGTAATTCCGGTACAGTTCGGGTACGCATTGAAAGCCACCCATATTCTCGTCAGTTTGGTCGGCAAGCGCCAAAACACCCTGTGTATTTTGCGGCCTGGTCTCGGGGTCGTAATCCCAATGAATAAAACCTTTATATTCAAACCCGGGCCGCATCGGCATGTTCAGAATGGCGCGGTCAATGGTAACCCATAGGCTATCGGTTCCCCAAACATCGGTAAAGGCATCGTACACCCGTTGCGCTTGCCGGTTATCCCACAAATACTGGTGGTTATAAACCTCAACCATGCCGGTGTTGGTCAGCTCCTTCATCTGGATCTCGGCGCGGGCTGGTGCATACCAGGTTTCCGGGTCGTTGGGGTCTTTTTCTTCAAATTCCCATAAAAACCGGGCTGTGCGCTCGGCCTGCTCCTTCGGTACCGCATTTTTTATCACGATGTACCCATTTTCTATCCAAAATTTCCAGTCATACTCACTTAATACTTTTAGCGGCTTGCCGTTACTGCGGTCGTTCAGTTTCAGGTGGCTGGTTTTGGCGGTTGAGGGGTTACCCGGGATCTCTTTGTGTGCGTTTGCAGGCGCCATGGTCGTCATGGTTTGGATTTTCTGATCGGTCATCATCTTTTTTGCAATTGGTTAGTACAAATCTATCAGCCTACCGGGCAAAAAACTGTGCATAGGATGACCAATAATTGTACTCCATTGACATTTTGTAATAAACTATCATTAAATTTGGTTAACGGAATGAAAAATGGCGAAGTTGCAACTCGAAGAAGTCACGCCCGATTTAGGGAGTTCGTTCAAAATAATTAATCCCAGTTTAAGCACCACATTTTTGTGGCATCTGCACCCGGAGTACGAAATTGTGTATGCCGAAGCGGCTAACGGGCCCAGGCATGTAGGCAGCCATATTTCACGCTATGAAGAAAGCGACCTGGTATTCATCGGGCCCAACATACCCCACCTCAATTTTGATTACGGCGTAAATACCGGCTGCCGGCAGGTAGTCATCCAAATGCCGCAGCATTTTTTGGGAGAACCGTTTTTTAATAACCCCGAAATGGCGGCCATCAAGCAGTTGTTCCGAAATGGCTGTTATGGGTTGTCGTTTTACGGCGATACCAAAGTCAAAGCGGCGGCCATGCTAAAAACCCTGCAGCAATTAAGCCGTTTCGACCAATTGCTGGGTCTGTTACAGATACTCCAGCTGCTGGCTACCAGCAAAGAGGTGAATACCTTAAACAACACACCGGCTGCAAACAAAGCGTTCGAAAAGCAACGCACGCGTATGGATGTAATTTACCACTATATTGAGCAGTATTATAAAGACAAGCCTGATGTGAATCAACTGGCCGGAAAAGTAAGTTTGAGCACTGCCGCCTTTTGCCGTTATTTTAAAAAACAAACCGGCGAAACATTTACTGATTTCATCAACCGTTACCGGATCAACGAGGCAAAAAACCTGCTGCTGCAGGACAAATCCGTAACCGAAGCCTGTTATGCCACCGGCTACGATCAGTTGTCGTATTTCAACAGGATATTTAAAAAGCTGACCGGCGAAAATCCGTCAACCTTCAAAAAACAAAATCTTTGAGTTGCTTATGCGAAGCAAGAATTGTATCGTTTGGGTCTTCCTTTAGCTGCAATTGGCCGGACTTTACCTGCTTATCCTGGTTCTTGGCTCTTGGTTCCTGGCTCTTTCCCGCACGTGCGGGATTGGCTCTTCCTATTTCAACTGCAGGTCAAAACTGCCTTCCACCCGGTAATAAGGGGCGTTTGCCTTATCGTCGAGCGATAAAAAGGTATAGAAGGTTCCTTTTGCAAGTTCATTGCCGGCTTTATATTGAATAAGGCTAATATTGCCCAAATCGTTAGTCGCAGCATTTTTAGTAAGCGCCAGCTGCATGGCAGGCTTCGAGGCATCACTGCTGAACAGGAGTTGGCTGCCGGCTATGCTCCGGTTTACATTGCTATAGGCAAATCCGGCCGAGCTGATGCCAAAACTGAGCGTATGTTCCTTATTGATTGCGGTAATGCCGAAATAGCGATTTTGGTCATCGCCGTTAACGTTGATAAACGCGATCGAATCTTTCGACGCATCAAACGTATAAACAGAATCGTTAAATTTTATTTTAAGGGTGCCGGTTACTGCCAGGAAATTTCCTGGTGAAGAAAGGATGGAGCTGTCGGCGTTAAGGCTTGAGGTCGCCTGGGCGGGGCTGGTCACAGCTGGGTCTTTCTGGCAGGATGACACCACCGCCAGTATAAAGATCATCGTCACAGATAAAAGGTAAGTAAAACCTCTGTTCCCCATAAATAGCTGTCGGGTAAATTTACTAAACAATTAACGAATATAAGCTTCAAATAGTTGCCTTATTGCTAAATGTAACTAACATTTTAACAATTTTTAACTTAAACGCGGCGCCGTGGTCAGTTACCAGGGCTCTACCCTTATAAATAGGCATCATAATGACAATTTTGTGTTAAGCTAATCCCTGTAATTATGCTCTGTAATTAGGCTATTAAGGCAATATAATACTGCCATCCTTAGCCCTTTACGTCAAATCAGGGTCAAACGTTACATGTGGACAAATTTTTGCTTTCATACCGGCCGCCATCAGCGTTAAACCAATGAAAATCAACGGGAATAGGAGAAGTCGTCTATTTCGGTATCGGTCGCATCGGGATCGTTGGGGTCCGGTACCAGCGAAACTGCATGAATACCCAACGCGGTGACCGATATGCTTGTAATCGTTTCGGGTATGCTGTTAATTTCCGGACCGGTAAATTCTGTAAGGGCCGTACCGCTAAGGGTATAAGTAAATTCGCTCAAACTAATCCCCGAAGGTGTCGATTCGGAATAATATCCGGAGCCGTCGTTATAATATTCCACAAAGTCGTCGGCAGTAAACGAAGTGGACGTAGTGGAGCTCAAAAGTTGTTTCGAGCTATTGAAAAGCTGAGACACCGATTTATTGAGCAGCCATTTGCCTAAAATCAATGTATTGCTCGACGGCGCACTATTTTCCTTTTTACACGCTTCTAAACAGACCAACAATACACAGCACAGTAACAAACACCTGCATTTCATAAAGATAGCTTTTCAGGTTAAATGTAAGGTTAGTTTTTCTCTTTCTGTAACAAAACCAATTCATTTTTCTCTAAAGATAAACTCCGTTTATCATGAACTGGAAATTCCCCTTTAAAAGCGCCCCCGCAAAGCAAAAAGTAAAAAAAAGCAAAACCCGTGAGTGGATCGATGCCATATTGTTTGCGGTGGTGGCAGCCACCATTATCCGCGGCCTGTTATTTTCCGCTTATGCTATTCCCTCCGGTTCGATGGAAGGCACGGAGCTCACCGGCGATTACCTGTTTGTAAGTAAGTTCAGTTATGGGGCACGCATGCCCATTACACTATTATCCATACCTTTTACCGAACCTGAAGTCTTCGGTATAAAAACCTATTGGAGCGCCATCGAACTGCCCTGTTTCCGTTTGCCAGGATTTACCGAAATCAAAAAAAGAGATATCGTGGTTTTTAACAAACCGGCCGATGCTGATATGGGTGTTCCGATAGACCAGCGAACCACCCTTATCAAACGCTGCCAGGCCACGCCCGGCGACGTGCTCACTATTGTAAACGCCCAGGTTTATATCAACGGCATGGCAGCGCCAAATGCACCGAAGGCCCAAACATCGTACACGGTAGTTACTGACGGCACAGATATAAACCCACAGGCCATGCAGGACCTGAACATCGAAGTACAACAGCAATTTGGCGCCAATTCGTATGAGATGATCATTCCGACAGACAATCTTTCGGCGTTCAAGGGTTTCTCCAACATCAAAAGTGTAACACCGCACATTGCGCCAGCCGGGACGTACGACGCTGACATATTCCCCCATAATCCGCATTTTAAATGGAACCTGGATAATTTTGGCCCCATCACTATGCCCAAAAAAGGCTGGACCATACCGCTGAATGATTCCACACTTGCCCTATACCGCCGCGCCATCGAAACCTACGAAGGCAATAAGGTTGATACTTCGGGTAAGGACGTGCTGATCAACGGCAAAAAAGCAGCCGCCTACACCTTTAAAATGAATTACTATTGGATGATGGGCGATAACCGCCATAATTCGCTCGACTCCCGTTTCTGGGGTTACGTACCCGAGGATCATATCATCGGCAAAGCCATGATCACCTGGTTCAGCACCGACTCAACAAAGGATATTTTCCACAAGGTAAGGTGGGATAGGGTGTTTAAGCCGATTAGGTGAGTAGTGAGTAGTGAGTAGTCAATAATGAAAGGTGAAAGGCAAGTTTGAGTGTGGAAATCGACTTTAGACTTTAGACTCAAGAGTTTAGACTCAGAAAAAAGTGCCCGAGACGAGATTCGAACTCGTACAACCTTACGGATGCCACCCCCTCAAGATGGTGCGTCTACCAATTTCGCCACCCGGGCTTTTTTCAAGTCGAAAGTCGAAAGCCCTGAGTCAAAAGTCTGGAGCTAACTCAGGACTTTGGGCTTAAGGCTTTCGACTTAGAAGGATGTGCCCGAAGAGAGACTCGAACTCTCAAGAGACAATTCTCAACGGCTTCTGAGACCGCAACGTTTACCAATTTCGCCATCCGGGCATAACTCATTCAATCAATTGCATCGACTAAATGAGGCGACAAATATAATCGTTTCCCTCAAATTAACAGGTATCAAAAATTAAAAATACAATATGCCCTATGTACATCATCTGCTTTGTCATTGCACGGAGCATAGCCACAAAGCAGTGTCGCTGGTCATTCCTGCTGTGCCTTCACACCAACCGATAGCTATGACGTCAACTTAATCAACTTATTCAACCCAATCAACCCAAACAACCAAAAAATTCTTACTTTCGAAAACCAATTAAACGATTATGTTAAGAAAACTAAGCTGTACATTATTAATGGCCATGGCCTTTTGCTTTGCGGCGCAAGCTCAAAATGCAGATGCCATATTAGGCAGCTGGGCTAACCCCAACGGCCAGGACCATATCCTGATCTATAAAAGGGGAAATAAATTTTTTGGCAAGCTCGACTGGATAAAAGTCCCGAACGATGAGTCCGGCAAACCAAAAACTGATAAGGAAAACCCGGATCCGGCCCTGCGTACGCGCGCTGACCTTGGGCTTGAGCTTTTAAAGGATTTTACCTACGATGGTGATAATGTGTACGAAGCCGGGACCATTTACGACCCGAAAAGCGGTAAAACCTACAGCTGTAAAATGACCGTGGAAGGCACGCAGTTAAAAATACGCGGCTATGTAGGGATTACCCTATTCGGCCGCACCGAAGTATGGACAAGAGTAAAATGAACAAAACCAGCATAACAAAACTGATTCTCTTATTATGCATTTTATTGCTGGCGAATATAGCCGGCGCGCAAACCATCACCGTTTTACAGCAGGGTAAAGCCACCAGCATCCGCGGCTTATCCGTGGTAGACGACAGCATCGCCTGGATCAGTGGCAGCAAAGGAACCGTTGCCCTTACCCGCAACGGCGGCAAAACCTGGGACTGGCAGCAGGTAAAAGGCTTCGAAAAAGCCGATTTCAGGGACATCGAAGCGTTTTCGGACAAGGAAGCCATCATCATGAGCTCCGGCACCCCGGCTCTCATCTTAAAAACCATCGACGGCGGCGCAAACTGGCAGGTGAAATATCAGAATACCGATACGGCTTATTTTTTTGATGCGATGGATTTTGCCAACCCGAAACACGGTTTAGTTTTGGGCGATCCAATTAAGGGGAAATTTGTGTTGATGGAAACGTTGGATGGCGGTGAAACCTGGAATTCGTTTGCAAATCTGCCCGATGCCCTTCCCGGCGAAGCAGCTTTTGCGGCGAGCGGAACATGTTTACGTTTTTCTGAGATTTTTGTGAGGATTGTAACTGGCGGTACGACAAGTCGACTTCTGCAAACTGTTGTTGATGAACATTCGAACAACTGGAAATATGATGTGCTTGCGCTGAAACACGGAAAATCAAGTCAGGGCGCTTTTTCAACTTCTGATCCTCCGTCTATCATTGTGGGAGGCGATTATCAAAATGATCATTTGATCGATTCAGTAGCAAACTTATATTATTGTAGCGGAAGTTTCACCGGATGTGAGACATTATTACCAAAAGTCCCGCCGCGCGGCTATCAATCATGTGTGGAATATATATCGGGTCGTACTTTCCTCTCCACCGGCACCCCCGGCAGCAATATCACCACCGACGGCGGCCACACCTGGAAGCAAATCGATGCCGTAAGCTACAATGTTTGCCGCAGGGCGAAGCATGGCAAACTGGTTTTATTAGCCGGCAACAAGGGTACAATCGGTTTGCTGAAGCCCTAAAATGCTGCAAAATAAGGGCTTTGCAAGGGGTCAAAATAAATTGAAATTAACCTTGCACACCAAATCGAATAGTCCTATATTTGCACCACTTTAAACCGAAGGGTTAGAGTAACCGATTCTGTAGCTCAGCTGGTAGAGCATAACACTTTTAATGTTGGGGTCCTGGGTTCGAGTCCCAGCAGGATCACAAGTTCTGTTTAAGTAAAGACAAAGCCTTTCAATCGAAAGGCTTTTCTTGTATAAAAGCCTTTTTCGGGCGATCTTCAATACAATTCAGGTCATAGTAATTCAAGCCATTCGGTAAACTATTCGGTAACCTATCGAAAAAACCGAATTTTAGGTTACCGAATTTATCGGAACACGAATTTGACGTTGTGGCGGAACCATGGTTTCACCTCAAAAATATGGCTAAATGAAAGTAAATCAAGAACTTTCGATTTTATTCTGGCTTTGGAAAGCCAAACAAACGAAAGACGGCATGGTGCCGATCTATGTGCGTATTACGGTCAACGGGCTGCGGGACGGGTTCTCGTCCGGTAAGAAAATCCATGCGGATTACTGGAATGAAGAAACGGGCTTTGCAGTACGGGCATGTAAAGACGCCGTTTCTATCAATAATTACATTACCAAAACCGCTAAAGACTTAGAAAAATGCTACAATGAGTTGTGCGATCAGCACGATGATGTTACCGCAAAAATGGTTAAGGATGCCTTTCTGTTTAAACCGGAACCAAAACCGACGCTGATGCAGGCGTTCAAAGTACATAACGATGAATTTGCCGAACGGGTTGATAAGGGCAAAGGAACAAAAGGCACCTTAATGCGCTATGAAAGACTACAGACAAAAACTACTGCCTTTCTGAAAAAGAAATTCAAGGCTTCAGACATCATCCTGGAAGAAATCCAGTATTCGTTTGCGTCAGGATTTTACCACTACCTGTTGATGCAGGACATCGACGAAAATACTTCGATGAAATATGTAAAGACTTTAAAGCAGGTGATGACCAAGGCAGTCAATGAAGGGATGATCACCCATAGCCCGATCAACAATTTCAAATGCCCTTATAAAGACCCGGATCGGGATCATCTGGAAATGGATGAGATTATTAAAATCTATAACAAAAAAATCCTCTGCAAACGCATTGCTGAAGTGCGGGATGTTTATGTATTTTGCTGCTTTACCGGCTATGCTTTTGAAACCGTTTATGCGCTGGAACCGGAGAATGTATTTACTGGGGTTGACGGCGGCCTGTGGATCAGCAAAGACAGGGCCAAATCGGGCACCGAAGAAACGGTGCCGCTATTACCTGTCGCACTGGAGATTATTGAAAAATATAAAGATCATCCCTATTGCGTCAGCGAAAACAAGTTGCTGCCGGTGAACTGTAACCAGCGCTTTAATGCTTATTTGAAAGAACTGGCAGATATTTGCGATGTCAATAAGCACCTGACTACTCATACAGCCCGGCATACCTTTGCTACCACCGTCACTTTAGAAAACGATGTGCCGATTGAAACTGTAAGCAAGATGTTGGGACATAAAGACATCCGCACCACGCAAATCTATGCACGGATGACCAAACGAAAGATCAGCAACAATATGAAAATGCTGCAGAGCAAAATATTTGAGTCAAACGGCAAGATCAGGCTGGCGGAAACTGCCTGAAAACTTAAGGGTGGCACCCTGAAAACAACCTGTTATGTAAAATTTTCTCGTATAGATTTGTACTGAATTATACCAAATATGGCGGTACAAATTATTACAAAAGATGACCTGGAGGAGTTTCGTGAGAAACTTCTCCAGGATATAAAGGGCTTATTAGGCAAACGTCCCGAGGAACCAAAAAAATGGCTGAAAAGTTACCAGGTCAAAAACCTGCTCAAAATTTCCGGCGGAACTTTACAAACCCTGCGCTCAAACGGCACTTTAAAATTTACCCGGATCGGGCATATTATCTATTATAACTATGAAGATATCATGCAGCTACTGGAAGTCAGCACAAAAAAATCAAAGCGTCAATAGAAAGACAAAGCCGGATGAAATTAACCATCCGGCTTTTTTGTTATTTATTTTCCTCATCCAACCGCTGAATGATTTCTTTCCGCATCTGGTCGAGATATTTAACAGGGCTGACCCGCTTACGGTAAGAAATGGCCTGCCAGCGGCGGTGGGGTTTGCCAATTTTAACTTTAAAATGAATTTCCAGCCAGCGAATGATCTCCGCAATACCGGCATTTCCGTGATTAACCTGTCCGGTCAGCCAAATGCCATAAGCCAATTCAACCAGGTTGATTGTATCCCCTGACCATTTCAATTCCAACTCGTTTTTTTGAATAGCGTTCTCAATCTTGTACTGAATCTGTACGTTACTTAACTGTTCCAACAGATAGTCGCGCAGGCGCTCATAAGCGATAAATCTGGAGAAAGTATAATCCATCGAAGTAGAAAATCCAGGTAGCGGGTCAATCAATTCCAATACCGGAATATCCTTTGGCCGGGTATCCCGGATAAAATAAACTTGATCGAGTTCGGTTGCTTTTGCTTGATAATAGGCGTAGTGAAAAGCATTGACCCGGAATTCTCTAAACACCTGAAGCAGTTCCGCTTCATAATAATCTTTAATCATTTCCTGGGTTCCTACAGGCTTTTGCATCCGAAGATTATAGTATAATATCTCGTAAATCTGATGGGCATAGAAGTGCGGTTTAATATGTTTGAAAAAATAAATCTCTGCCTCCCGGGAAGCAAACCCTTCTTCCATGACCAACTTTTTCACATCGGTAATAATGCGGGTAATCAAGGGTATAGAGTGTCTTAACCGTTCGACCGGGGTGGTTTCCATGTCATCCAGTAGCATTAATTCGGCCTCCATTTCGCGAAGCCATTTTTCTGTTATAGTTGTTTCCAT
>Ga0206864_1084_pt1 | contig 32205 bp, 27 predicted proteins | sample Alteio_BWOrgCont_42_FD_152632 | JGI IMG/M metagenome (GOLD analysis project Ga0206864, IMG submission 152632) | Enriched cells from forest soil in Barre Woods Harvard Forest LTER site, Petersham, Massachusetts, United States -... | ecosystem: Environmental > Terrestrial > Soil > Temperate forest >...
ATATGGTACGCGGTACAGCTACAAGCCCTGATGGCAAATGGCTGGCTTATGGTATTGACACCACAGGCGGTCGCCGCAGTATTTTGTACATAAAAAACCTGGCGGATAAAACAGTACTCCCAGAAACCATACCCAATACCGCTGCGGATTACGCCTGGGCCAACGACGATAAAACCTTATTTTATACCTTAAACGACCCGACGGTACGCAGCTATAAAGTGATGCGGCATACCGCAGGAACTGATCCGGCCAACGACAAAGAAGTCTATTCAGAAAATGACAGTACCTTTTCGGTATATTTAAGCACGCCCAACAATAACCGGTATTTGTTTATCAATACACAAAGCAAGACGAGTACAGAGGTGAGGTATATCGACCTGCTCCACCCGGCTTCGGCGCCTGTTTTGATGCAGCCGCGCCTCAATGATGTAATTTATCATGCTGATTATTACGAAGGGAACAGCTTCTTTATAATGACAAATTACAAAGCCGAGAATTTTAAGCTCGCAAGTACACCTATCAATCATCCGGGGGTAAGCAACTGGAAAGATGTGATACCGCATAACCCGGATGCCTTGTTAAATAACATCGTGATCCTGAAAAAATATTTTGTTGCGGAGTACCAGTCAAAGGCATTGGTGCAAATAAAGGTTATCAACCGGGCGACCGGTGCATCTTACTACGTGCCATTTAAGGAAAATGCCTATGTAGCTTACATCAGCCAGGCAACGGATAATTACCTGTCCGACAGCATTCGCTACAACTATACTTCTTTAACTACTCCCCAGGCAGAGTATCGCTATAACCTCACAACAAAAGAAAAAAGCTTGCTAAAACAGGAAAAAGTAGGTGGCAACTACCAGCAGGATTTGTACCATACGGAGCGGCTTTGGGTCAAAGCGCATGACGGTACTATGGTGCCGGTATCCATAGTTTATAAAAAAAGCTTGTTTAAAAAAGATGGCAGCAATCCTATGCTGCTTTATGCTTATGGGTCGTACGGTTATAATTCCGATCCTTATTTTAACAGCAATGTGATCAGTTTGCTCGACCGTGGTTTTGTTTTTGCCATTGCCCATATAAGGGGAGGGCAGGAAATGGGCCGTTACTGGTACAAAGAGCAGGGGCGCCTGCTGCATAAGAAAAATACCTTTACTGATTTTGTGGACTGCGCCCAATTTTTAATAGACGATAAATATTGCGCGCCTGATAAATTATTTGCCAATGGCGGCAGTGCGGGTGGTATGCTGATGGGTGCAGTGATCAATTTGCGGCCTGACCTGTTTAGGGGAGTGATAGCCGAAGTGCCCTGGATGGATGTGGTTACTGATATGTTTGATACCGATCTTCCGTTAACTACGCTGGAATACGAGGAATGGGGAGACCCTAACAAAACCGAATATTATGATTATATGGTATCCTGGTCGCCTTATGATAATGTAAAGAAAGCAAAATACCCGGCTATTTTAGCTACGGGCGGTTTGAACGATACGCAGGTACCTTATTTTTCGCCGGCCAAATGGGTGGCGAAGGTGAGGGAAAATAATACAGGCAATGCACCCGTATTGTTTAAAGTGAACATGGCATCGGGGCATGGCGGTGATTCGGGCCGCTTCGACAGGCAAAAATTGACAGCGCTTAAATATGCTTTCATGCTTTACCAATTGGGAATTGATAAATGATCTGCCATAAATAACCCTATTCAGACGGTCAATTGCCGCAAATACATTTGTATAGTATTCTCCAACCCGTAATACAGAGCATCTGATATAAGCGCGTGCCCGATACTCACTTCGTCTAAGCCGGGAATATTTTTGGCAAAATATTTTAGGTTGTGCAAATCAAGGTCGTGCCCGGCGTTTATGCCTAAACCATTCTTTTGGGCTATTTGCGTAGATTTTATATAAGGCGCGATGGCTGCCTCTTTTCCCTGGTGATATTGATGCGCATAGGCTTCTGTGTACAATTCAATGCGGTCGGTGCCGGTTGTGGCGGCAGCTTCAACCATTTTCGGATCAGGGTCTACAAATATCGAAACACGAATACCGGCGGCTTTAAATACGGCGATGATATCTTTCAGGTATTGTTGGTTTGCGATGGTATCCCAACCATGGTTGGAGGTAATCTGCCCTAAAACATCGGGCACTAAGGTTACCTGTTCGGGTTTATTGGCTAAAACCAGGTCGATAAACTTTTGTTCCTGGCAATTACCCTCTATATTAAACTCGGTGGTGACTATTTTTTTTAGTTCAAAAACATCATTGTAACGGATATGTCTTTCGTCAGGCCGGGGGTGCACGGTTATACCCTGTGCGCCAAAACGTTCACAATCTTTAGCCACCTGGATAAGATTAGGGTTATTGCCGCCCCTTGAGTTACGCAGGGTGGCTATTTTATTTATGTTGACGGATAATCGGGTCATTTTGATTTCGGATTTCGGATGTTCGATTTCGGATGTTAATTTCGGGTTTATTTGAAGTTTATAGTTATGAACTTCAAATGCAAACATATAAATACTAAATTCGAAATCGAACATCCGAAATCCGAAATTATTGTGAAACAACTACTAAAATATCTTTTATTATCTATTTTATTTACGGGATCAGCCATTGTAGCAAACGCCCAGGCCAATTATTTAAAAATAACCAGCTACAAGGTTTACTACGGCTGGGCAACGCATTACCCACAAGACTGGATGATATTAAGGCAGTTTGAAAACGATGGTAAAAGCTATTATTTACTGGTAAACCCCCAAACGCTGGTAACAAAGATTGATGAGCCCAGCTTTTATAAGGTTAAACCTATGACGTTTGCAGAGGCCAGAACCTTTTTTAAAAACACACCATACATAAGAGCCATAGATAAGGCCGAAAAACAATCGGCTAATATACAGGATGCGGGCATAGAAGAAGGTATGCCAAAAGAGACAGGGATAAGCCTTACGGCTGATTTATGCCCATCGCACCGCCCACTTGACAGGGAGATATTTACCGATATTTTTAAGGAATTTCAAAAAGTGGAACGCCCTGCACCAGTTGCCCTATCCATTACAGGCGTTTGGATGCTCCAGCACCCGCAAGATTTGGAATGGTTAAAACAAATGCAGGCAAACCATGAAATTTATATTACCTGGATCAATCATTCCTATAACCACCGCGTAAGTGCAAAACTCCCGCTTAAAGAAAACTTTTTACTGGAACCCGGAACCGATATTAATTACGAGGTACTGGAAACAGAAAAAGCCATGCTTAAAAACGGGTTGCTGCCTTCCGCATTTTTCAGGTTCCCCGGATTGGTATCCGACCAGCAACTGGTATTTAAGATAACTGATTTCGGCTTGATACCAATAGGGACTGATGCCTGGTTGGCAAAAGGCCAGCAGTCACAGCCGGGCAGCATCGTACTAATACATGCCAATGGCAATGAACCTATCGGGGTTAATGATTTTATTAAGCTGATCCAGTCAAAAACTCAATCCATTGCAAAAAAGCAATGGCTGCTATATGATTTAAGGGAAAGTGTCGACGAAGAATTTGAGGGGAGCAGCCCTCCCGGTAAATAAACCCGGTTAATTTATAAAGGTATTGGTTTTCCTGGCTTTAAATGATTTTTCTAATACCGTAACAAGGCCCTGTATGCTTATTGGTTTTGATACAAAATAATTCATACCGGCTTCCAGGCATTCGGCCTTATCCTCAGCCATAGCGCTGGCGGTCATGGCAATTATAAAGGGCTGCCTTGTATCACGACTGCGAACAATCCGGGTGGTTTCCAGGCCATCCATTTCGGGCATCTGTACATCCATTAATATAACATCAAAAAACTCTTTATCCACTATTTCCAATACCTGCTTGCCATTATTTGCCATTTGAGGCTGGTAACCCAGTTTGGTTATTACTTTCGTAATAAGTTTTTGGTTTATCAGGTTATCCTCTGCAATCAATATTTTCATCGGGAATTTTTCAGCAAATTGTTCCGAAAGCAAAGCAACCGGTATTTTTTCATGTTCAACAGGCTTATTATGCATTAACTCTGTTTGTATAATATTATATAACAGCTGTTGTTTTATGGGCTTTAATAATATTTTGGCAAACCGTTCCTGGTTTTTACTTTTCTCAATAACCGAACATGCCAGTATAACCTGTACGGATGGGTCTATCTTTTTTATGGCATGGCTTAATTCAAGCGTATCTGTTCCCGGTATATGTGTACCGGTTATCACCAGGCTAAATTTTCCGCCATTGGTTAAAAGTTTTAAGGCATCATTAGCTGATGAGGCAGATACAACATTTAGTTTCCATTGCTTAAGCTGATCTTCTAAAACTTTAAGCGTTGTTAAATTGCGGTCAATTAATAATATGCGTTTGCCTTGCGCACCTGCTATATTGAAAGCAGCGTCAGGGTTTGCAGCTTTTTTATTTATTGTACTTTTTATATTAAAGCTAACCGTAGTTCCTTTTCCCTGTTCGCTTTCAATAGCTATTTGCCCACCCATCAGGTCAACTAAGCGTTCGCAAATTACCAGGCCCAAACCGGTGCCGCCATGTGTACGCGTGGTTGAAGTATCGACTTGCGAAAATGCTTTAAACAACCGTGGTAGTTTATCCTTTGGTATACCTGCGCCGGTGTCTCTAATTTTAAAGCTGATATTTAAATTATCGTCATTCCTTTCCAAAAGGTTTATCTCAATCAATATTTCGCCTTTACCGGTAAATTTAATGGCGTTGTTTATTAGGTTTATTAAAACCTGCCGAACCCTTAGCTGGTCGCCAATAAGTTGAACGGGTACCTGGTGATCTATCCGGTATAAAAGCTCCAATTGTTTTTTTGCAGCTGCTTCCGAAAAAAGATCAAGCACATCTTCCACACAGTGCCGCAAATCAAATTCATGATGATCAAGCTCCATCTGGCCCGATTCTATTTTTGAAAAATCAAGAATATCATTAATTACATTAAGCAGGTTTTCACCGCTAACGCGGATGATATCGGCGTATTCACGTTGTTCGGCATTCAATGGTGTCTCGCAAAGCAGGGAGGTCATACCTAACACGCCATTCATGGGTGTCCGTATTTCGTGGCTCATCGTTGCGAGGAAAACGCTTTTTGCTTTATTTGCCTTGTCTGCCTCTTGCCGTGCCTGTAACTCCTGTTCTTTTTGTTCCTGCAGTTTGTCATTTAATAGCAGCAGGTGGTCCGATTGTGATTGCAGCTCTTCTGATTGTGCCTGCAACTCTTCATTCATTGACTGTAACTCTTCCGATTGGCTTTGAAGCTCTTCCGATTGTTTAACAACTTCTGCTGTTCGTTCTTTAACCAGCTTCTGCAGTACTTTTTTCTGCGCCCTTATGGCATAAACACGGTAACGGTAATAACTATAAACAGCAATACAAATAACTGCAAGTACTGATATCCTAAACCACAAGGTCATCCAGAACGGGGGAACAATAATAATTTTCAGGATTGACGGGCTGTTATTCCAAATGCCATCATTGTTTGCTGCTTTTACTTTAAAAGTATATTCACCAGGGTTAAGGTTGGTATAGGTAGCTTTCCGTTGCGTACCCACATAATTCCAGTCTTTTTCAAAACTTTCAAGCTTATAAGCGTATGAATTCATTTCCGGGAGGGTGAAGTTCAATGCACTGAATTCTATCGTGAAAACTGATTGCCCGTAATTTAGTTTAATCTCTTTTGTTTGTGTAATCGATTTTTTAAGAACAGAATTTTCGCCTATGAGGGCTTTTTTATTGAATAGCTGGAAATCAGTAAATACGACAGTGGGATAATTTGTATTAATCGCAATATGAGTTGGGTCTATAATATTAAAACCATTGTGTCCGCCAAAAAACAGCTTTCCATCTTGAGTTTTTAATACCGCGCCCATAAAAAATTCATAGCCTTGCAGGTTATTTGCAAGGGTGTATTTTCTGAGCTCACTTGTATTGGGTTTAAAACTGATAAGCCCCCTGTTAGTTCCTACCCAAATAAACCCTTTATCGTCTTCGGTAATACTGTTAATGATAGAGTAACTTAAGCCATCAGCAAAAGTGTAAGCTGAAAATGTTTTTTTCTTCCGGTCATACAAATTCAGGCCGCCGCCTAATGTGCCAACCCAAAGGTTCCCTTTGCTGTCTTCAAATATTGAAATGATTACATTATTTGTTAAGCCTTTGTTCCAGGCTTTAAAGTGGGTGAAATTATCATTGGCCGGATTATATAAATTTAATCCGTCAAAAGTTCCAATCCACATATTATTTTCATTATCCCGATAAATTGCCCTTACATCATTACTCGATAAAGAATTAAGCGTATCAAGATGTGAGTACTTATATCGTTTTATAACTTTTGATTGATGTATGATATTCAGGCCGTTGTCATCCATACCTACCCAAATGTCGCCATTCTTGTCGTCTGAAAGCCCAAAAACAATACTTCCATTTATTTGATCAGCTTTGGTGCCCGTGGCATAATGTGTAAGCTTTTTTGTTCTACTATTAAGCACATCTAATCCTGCATCATAATAGCTTATCCATAAATTCTCTTGTTTATCTTGTAAAAGCTTCAGTACATGATTACCGCTTATATGGTTTTTATTTGCTGACTGTTGGTCAAAATGGGTAAATAGCTTTGTAGATTGATCAAAGAAGTTTAAACCACCCCCATCTGTTCCTATCCAAACCCCATTTTTGGTTTCGGCAAAAGAAGTAACTATATTATTGCTTAAGCCATGCCCATTGCCTGGTTGTTTATAATAATGAGCAAATGAGGACAAATTTCTATCATAAAACCTAACGCCCGATTCATAGGTGCCTAACCATAAAATATTCCCGTCATCCAAAATATAATCGATAGAGTTGTTTTTATCATTATCGATTTTATCTTCATTATTGTAATGGGTAAAGGTTGCTTTGTCCTCATCAAAAAGATCCAATCCATCTTCTGTGCCAACCCAAAGTTTTTTAGGGCCCGCTGCAGATAACGCAAACACATTATCATTAATTAAAGAATTTGACTTATTTGGCTGATGCGCGAAGTGGGTAAAATATTGCTTTTCTATATTAAAAAGGTCGAGGCCGTTCCCTTCGGTCCCGATATACAAATTGCCATCCCCATTATTTAACAGTGTATGGATATTGTTGTTGCTTATACTGTTGGCTCCGCCATGCCGGTAATTCTTTGTATAGCCTGTACTTTGATTAAACTGTACAAGGCCGCCGCCAGTTCCTAACCATAAATTGCCCCTGGTATCTTCGGTTATCGAAAAAATATGATGGTTATCAATATCATCCCGGCTTTTTGTGTAGAAAAAACGCTTAAATGTTTTTGTTTTTTGATCAAGCAGGTTTAAGCCAGAGTAAGTGCCCACCCAGATATTGTTTTTACTATCCTGGAAAATAGAATTTATATCAGGGCTTGAGAGTGTTCTGTCATCATTTTTTATGGATTTAAAAGTAGTAAAGGATTCAGTATTTTTATCGTATAAGCTTAGTCCGCCCCCACTGGTGCCCACCCAAATGTTTCCTGCCTTATCTTCAAATAATACCGTTATATCATTTATCGGTAATGAACGTTTATTCTTAGGGTCATGCCTGAAAACAGTGAAATTATATCCATCATAACGGTTTAATCCATCATCGGTAGAAAACCACATAAAGCCCTGGCGATCCTTTAATATACACTTAATGTCGCTTTGGGAAAGGCCGTCGTTCACAGTTAATGACGAAAATTTTACACTTTTTTCCTGTCCGTATACCTGGGCATCGAATAGAAAAACGGCCGCCAAAAGTGCGATAAAGCATAAAACAAGCAACTTTAGCTTTGTATAATTCATTTTAGTTTTCGGGCAGGAAATTTATTATAATATATATAGGGCATATTATTTAATTTGAGCTATGCGATTGTATTAAATTCACCTGCGAAATGGTTCAATTCATTTTTACGTCGAAATGTGTTAGAATGTTTTAAGTCAGAAAGTTATTGTAAAGTTGCAATATGTAATGTTACAATCAGGTAGTTTAATTGATAAGGTTAGGTTAAGAAGGAAAGTTGTAATATTTGTCGGCCCTTCTGACTAAAAAACAACATTTTAACTTTCCAAAACTACTCCCGTCCCTGGCGTTTGTATCTCGTTCAAAGATAGCGGGATCAATTTTTTTGTTTTGAGATAAGTAATGCTTACAATGAGCAATGTCATGCTGCCGCCAAAGATGACGGAAGGAACGGTGCCCAATAGCTTTGCGGCTGTACCCGATTCAAATGCCCCGATCTCATTTGATGAACCAATAAACATGGAGTTTACTGCCGATACACGGCCGCGCATGTGGTCGGGGGTTAAAAGCTGGATGATAGTGCCGCGTATAATTACGCTGATACTATCAAAAGCACCTTCTGTAAAAAGGAAAACCAGGGATAAATAAAAAATTCTCGATAAGCCAAAGCATATAATAGATAAGCCAAAACCCGTTACCGCAATCAATAAATTGCGCCAGGGTTTGCCCATGGGCGAGTACTTTGCCATTGCCAGCATAGTTAAAACAGCACCCAGGGACGAAGTTGCACGCATTATCCCTAATCCTTGTGAACCTACTTTTAAAATGTCATTGGCAAATACCGGTAAAAGGGCAACCGCGCCTCCAAAAAAAACTGAAAACAGGTCAAGGCTCATTGCCCATATCATCATTTTGCTTTTAAAAACAAAATCTATCCCCTCCGAAAGACTTTTCCATATATTTTCTTTTGGAACATATACCGGTGGATATGATCTTAACAGGTATATTAATACAACAGAGAGTAAAAGGAATATAAGTATTACACTAAAAGCGGCTGTTATACCATAGAAACCATAAATTAAACCACCTGCCGCAGGTCCGAGTATGGATGCGATCTGCCAGCTCGAACTGCTCCAGGTACTACCGTTTGGATAAATTTCCCTGGGGATACTGTGGGCGTATATGGTAAAGGTTGCCGGGCCGTAAAATGCCCGCGCCAAACCATTCAGAAAGATCATGAAGTAGATGATCGGTACTATCCATCCCTTATGAATATATGGCGCCACGCTTTTCATGGTAACTGTAAACATCGTAAGCGAAGCAAAAAGTACAAGGGCTGATATAACGAGCAGCATCTTTCTCTTTTCGGATTTATCAGCTATATAACCTCCGTACAAGGCAATGCCAATAGCGGGTATGGCTTCGCAGAGACCAACCAAGCCTAATGCAAATACGCTTTTTGTTATCTGATAAATGTAAAAACCAATAATAACGGCCTGCATTTGATAAGCGAAGGTGAAGAAAAACCGCATACCCAGGTAGGCGCGAAAATCTTTATATCGCAGGGCTGCAAATGAATCCGTTTTAGGCTGACTATCTCCTTCTTCTGACACTAATGATTCTTTAAGCCCGCAAATTTACAATTTGTAAAGTAATGCGGCATTACAAATGTTTGGGTGGTGCAATATTTTACTATCGTGAGGTATATTAATACGATATCAATACGCTGTTCTTGTTTTTTCGTTACAAGGAAGTTTTGAAACTATCACGAGACCAATACCGTTTAAAAGAAATAGCTCATTATTAATATGTTATCAAAGTACATTTTTTCAGGTTGTATAAGGTAGTTATCCGGAAATCCTGATAATGAATAAGCCATCAAACTCAGCAATTTAATAATCCTGAATAAAACCTTTTTGAAAATGAAAACTCCAGTCATAATTTTTTTCGTTTTAATCGGATCATTGATAATAAATTCCTGTCAAAAGGAAGGTAATGGTAATAGTCAAAATAAATCATCCAACAACAATACTAATAACCAGGATACAACTCAAAATACCCTGCCTGCACCAGCTGTATCTATTACACAAACCCCGCTCACAATTTTATTACCTAATAATTGCCAGCAAACTTTTATAATTAAGAATACCGGCCCCCAGGGGAGCATCCTGAATTATACAATCGCGGATGATGGCGCACTCAGCGGGTTTCTTAGTTTTACCAATGGAACAGGTTCATTAAGCTCAGGAATAAGTACAACAATTATGGTTACCGTTAAACCTTCATTTGTGAATAGCAATCCAAGCCTTAACGGGGCATCGTTGGTTTTAGATGTTTATACCCCTAAAGCTTCTAATTATACTAAAATTCCAGTGCCTGTAAATATCAAAAGTATTGCAAGCATTACCTCATCATTTATTGGGACATGGAGCGGCACCTGGACAGGGAACAGTTATGGACGTAATAATCCATCGCAGGCCCAGCCCTCATCCCCAATTAGCGGGACCTGGTCGCTTGTTTTGAAAACTATAGACACTGTTACTATGACAGCCACAGGTTCATTAACCTGGGATGGCACGGATGCTTATTGGACCTATGTTTTTGATACGAATGGTCTTATTATTTCTGCGACCCCCGTTCCGTTTATCCCAAACAGGACTATTCAATTTGATGCTACGAATACTACGTTTAGCTACCCTGCCGGCGGTGCAAACTGTATGTCACTGCATTTAAGAATAGGGGGATTTGACAATCAGCCAAATCCAAGTGATGCTTTCTACGGCCCTCAATTTATTGCAGATTTTGATGTTAGCACCAATATGGTAAGTTCTGCAGGAGTTGGATTTTCAGCACACCCTTATGCACCGGTCACTTTTGATACAAATGTTTCCAGTGGTACTGTAAGCGGCACAAAGCAGTAGAGAAGTTTTCATTACCACGGCATCCTTCATTAGCTCTCAATTAAAAGCCATGCTGATCAATAAGATAAACAAGTGCTGTTATGCCGGCTGAACCAAGCTCCAGTTCACGTTTATTCACATTTTCAAACACATCCTTTGCGCTGTGGTGTAAATCAAAGTAACGCTGAGAATCAGGCCTGAAGCCGATAAGCACAACAGCCGGTGCTGCACTTTTAAGCGGCTCAATATCTGTGCCGCCACCTCCGACGGTTAAACGGTCAACTTCGTAGGGTTCCAGTAACGGCTGCCATGTCTGGTTAATTTTTTTCATTGATGCCGCCGAAAGCCCGGTGAAACCAAAGCCGCGCGGGGTAAATCCCCCTTCGTCGGTTTCTATGGCGGCGAGGTGTTCCTCTTTATTTTTTGCTGCCAGTTCGGCATATTTCTGACCGCCTTTGTCACCATTTTCTTCATTCATAAAAAATACTGCCCTTATGGTATTTTTGGGGTGATAGCCCATTGTTTTTAAAATGCGCAAAACCTCCAGCGATTGCATAACGCCCGTACCATCATCGCTTGCACCTTCAGCCAGGTCCCACGAATCAAGGTGACCGCCAATGGTAATATACCTGTTAGGGTTTTCAGTCCCTTTTAGTTCGCCTATTACGTTGTATGATAATACATCGGGTAATGTTTGGCAGCTTTGTTTAAAATAAAATTTAATAGGTTGTTTACCCGATTTCAATAAACTGCTTAACAAATCGGCCCCTTTGGTTGAAATTGCTGCTGCAGGTATTTTGAATTCAGTATAAGCAAGGGAGCCGGTATGCGGATAATCATCAATAATTTCGGTAAGCGACCTTACAATGGCGCCAACAGCGCCATATTTGGCTGCAGCTGACGGGCCTGCACGGCGCTGGTCGCCCGCCGCTCCATAAGCAGCCCCGGTTTCAATAAAACGGGGATCAAAAGGGCGGTTAAAGAAAACTATTTTGCCTTTTATATTCGTTTCGCCTAAAGAATCGAGTTCTTTTAAGCTATGTACTTCAATTATGCCTGCAATAATACCCTCCGTTGGCGTAGCTATTGACATGCCCAAAGCGCAAATAGAAACAGGTATTTCCTTATTGCCCTCAATGATTTTAGCCTGTTCTTTTTCTCCGCGTACCCAATGCGGCACCATTACTTCCTGCAAATAAACGCGGTCAAAGCTATAGCTTTCCATAAGCTTTTTGCCCCATTCCACAGCTTTTTGCGCATTGGCTGATCCGCTTAAACGCGGCCCGATATTTTTGCATAGCTCGTGCAGGTTACTATAACATTTACCATTTACCAATGCCTCATCATAAATTTTGCGGATCATTAGTGAATCCTGGGCTTTAAGATTAGCAACAGCCAGGGTAAGAATAAGGGCTAAAAGGGAAGTGAATTTTATCTTCATATATAGGTTGTACAAGTTTTATAAGCATTGGGAGGATATTGCAGTCTATTACAACTGTCATTTGCTAAGCCGTTTTGCGGAAATGCTCCTGTTTCCATTTTTCAAAAACAGTAGCGGCATAGCCTCTTTCTTGAAAAGCTTTGTCAGTTTCAAAGGTTACTTTAGCGGAAAGGTAGGCAATAAGCAATGACCTGATTTCCTGGAGTTCTTCTTCGGGCTGGTCGTTCCTGAATAATTTCAGGATTTCTAACTGTGTGTTATTGAGTGAGACAGGCATATTGTCTTTTATCAAAGATAAAGATTATTAAAAAGAAATGAAAGTGTTAATAATAAGGAATAGGGGAAGAAACCGGAAATTGAACATCTCTAATCAAGAGATTTTATCCCAGCTTAACCCTTCGCCTTTTGCTTGTAATGACTGATGCAGAATTTGATTTTCAGGCAACGCTAATTGCGGGTCTTTTTCAAAAATCTCCTCGACGCATCTGCGTGCCATTAATAATAGTTCCTGATCGGTTACAATATTGGCCACTTTTAAATCGAGCACACCGCTTTGCTGGGTGCCGTCTAAATTACCCGGCCCGCGTAATTGCAGGTCGGTTTCGGCTATTTCAAAGCCATTATTTGTTTTAACCATGGTATCAAGCCTTATCCTGCCGTCATGGCTTAGTTTGTTGTGACTCATCAAAATGCAAAAGGATTGCTCGGCGCCCCTGCCCACACGGCCCCTTAACTGGTGTAATTGGGACAAACCGAAACGTTCGGCATTTTCAATGATCATAACCGATGCATTGGGAATATTTACCCCGACCTCAATTACGGTTGTTGCCACCATTATTTGTGTTTCGCCTTTTATAAAGCGGTTCATTTCAAATTGTTTGTCGGCAGCTTTCATTTTTCCATGAACGATGCTTATCCTGTAATCAGGCAAAGGAAACTCGTGCGCCATTACGTCAATGCCCTCCTCCAGGTTTTTAAGATCCAGTTTTTCGCTTTCCTGTATCAGCGGATATACCACATATATCTGGCGGCCTTTGGCAATTTCCTGTTTCATAAAACCGAACATGCGCAAACGCTTATTCTCATAAAAGTGTACTGTTTGAATAGGCTTGCGCCCGGCAGGAAGTTCATCAATTACCGAAATATCAAGGTCCCCATACAAGGTCATTGCCAGTGTACGCGGAATAGGGGTGGCCGTCATCACTAAAATATGCGGCGGAATACTATTTTTTCGCCATAGCTTTGCCCTTTGTTCAACTCCAAAACGATGCTGTTCATCAATTACTACAAAGCCAAGGTTTTTATATTGTACTTTATCTTCTATAAGGGTATGTGTCCCGATCAAAATCTTCAAGTCACCGTTTTCAAGTTTCTCATGCAATACTTTCCTTGCTTTAGCTTTAGTTGAACCGGTTAGCAGCGCCACTTCAATAAAATCATCGCCAATCAATTCTTTTATAGTTTGATAATGCTGGTTTGCCAATATTTCGGTAGGGGCCATAATACAGGTTTGAAAACCATTATCGATAGCTATAAGCATGCTCATTAATGCTACAACAGTTTTGCCGCTGCCCACATCGCCCTGTAACAGGCGGTTCATTTGTACACCGCGTTGTGTGTCCTGCCTTATCTCTTTTAAAACCTTTTTTTGTGCGTTTGTTAATGCAAAAGGCAACTTATGCTGATAAAATTCATTAAAAAAAGTGCCAACAGTACTAAATATATTTCCTTTAAACTTTTGCGTTCGCAACAACTTGTTTTTTAATAGTTTAAGCTGCAAAAAAAACAGTTCTTCAAATTTTAACCGGCGGGTAGCCTCGTTAAGTATGGCAGCATCCTGTGGGAAATGTATATTACGGTATGCATCTGCCCGTCCGATAAGTTTAAAACGATTTATAATATATAAAGGAAGGTTTTCATGGATTTCTTTAAACTGCTGCTCTAACAATACAGCTATAAGCTTTTGCAGGCCTTTACTGTCCAACGAAAATTGTTTTAACTTTTCGGTTGAATTATAGGCGGGCTGAAGTGTTAAGTTACCTTTGCGCTGAAGTGCTTCGGTAGAATATAGCTCCATTTCGGGATGGGCCATTTGGGCTTTTCCATTAAAAAAGCCCGGTTTTCCAAAAAGGATATAAGCCTTCCCAATGCTCAATGTTTTTTCAACCCATTTAATTCCCTGGAACCACACCAATTCAATTACCCCGGTATCATCCAGTGCATGTGCAACTAAGCGCCTGGTATGCTTTTCCCCTAAAATTTCAATATGGGTTAAGCGCGCCAACACCTGTACATACGGCAAATCCGGCTGAATTTCTTTTATTTTATAAAACCGGGTGCGGTCAATATATTTATATGGAAAATGGCGCAGCAGGTCTTCAAAGTTGAATATTTGCAGTTCTTTTTTAAGTACTTCTGCACGGCTAAGGCCTACGCCTTTTAAATATTCAATCGGGGTTTGAAATACCTGGCTGCTCAATTAGTGAATTATAAGATAATTTGAAAATGTGACAATTTGATAATTTGAATATGGGAATAAATATTGTGAAACCCGTATACTTTCATTTTCAAATCTTCAAATCAACAAATTTTCAAATTAAAACTCACGGTTTAACAGCGGTAACAGTTATTTCAACATTGACATTTTTAGGTAAGCCTGCAACCTGTACAGTTTCACGGGCTGGAAAATGATCCTTAAAGTAAGTGCCGTAAACTTCATTAACCTGTGCAAAATTTTGCATGTCTTTTAAAAAGATGCTGGTTTTAACAATATTACTAAAATCAATACCCGATTCAATTAAAATAGCTTTAATGTTTTCCATTACCTGTTTGGTTTCTGTTTTAATATCATCTAATACCAATTCGCCGGTTGAAGGGTTAATAGGAATCTGACCGGAAACAAATACAAAGCCTCCGGCTATTACAGCCTGGCTATACGGACCAATCGGGGCCGGGGCATTATTCGTATTAATTATTGTTTTCATAAGGATAATTGTTTGTTTTTAGGAGGGTGAGATGTGCACAGGCAGGCCATGTTGTTTGTTAATGCTGTTACAGATAATTATCAGTTCGATGGTTTATTTTTTTAAGATAAACCATTGAATTAGTTTCCAAATAATACCCAATAAAAATACCGTTATGGCAATAGCATTAATGGCATGCATTACCTTAAGATTAAAGTTAGTTGGCCTGTTAGGATCCTTTTTCCGGAAGAAATACATATACAAATATAAGGAGGAGAAAGCGCAAAGCAAAAAGCTTAAAGCAAAAAGCAGAAAGGGAAAAGCAAAAAGCTTTAGACTTTAGGCTTTCTGCTTTTCCCTTTTTAACGGCAATAAAAAAGGCTTCCCGGTTAACGGAAAGCCTTTAATAATTAATTTAATTATCGATTATTTTTTCTTGAACTCAACACGACGGTTTAATATACGTCCTGGTTCAGTTGAGTTATCAGCAATCGGGTTAGTTTCACCGAAAGCTTTTACTTTTAATTTTTTAGCTTCAACACCTGAGTTAACTAAGTAAGTTTTTACTGAGTTAGCACGGTCCCTTGATAAACGCATGTTGTGAGCTGCAGTACCTTCAGATGAAGCATATCCGTCTAATTCTGCAGATGCACCTGAAGTCCTTAAGTCAGCAGATGTAGCATCCAATACAGGGTAAGAAGAAGTTTTTAATACTGAACTATCAAATTCAAACTGAATGTTAGAATAAGCTGTTGCAGCTCCTGCTACTGGTTTTCTCATGAATAAAGAAGTATCAATTGGAGGAGGGATTACTAATGGGCAACCAGAACCATCAACCACAGTACCTGCAGGAGTATTTGGGCATTTGTCAAACTGATCAGAAACACCGTCACCGTCAGAATCTTTTTTCAGGTCGTTAACAGCTGTTTCAACATTTGCAACACGGCCTTTTAAAGCTTCAACTTCCTGGCGTAATGCTGCATCATACAATTCGTCATACATCATAGCAACAGGGTTTGCCCACTCTAAGCTTGGTTTTGTTTTGGTACCAAGAGTATATTCCAAACCGGCATAAGTATAAGCATAATGGCTGGTAAGCTGAGGATAGGTTTTGAAGCCCGAAAAATTATAATTATCAACAAAAGTGATAGTGTAACCTAAATTAAGGTCTAACGCATCTGTCAATTTAAATTTAAGGCCAGCACCTACCGGAGCGTCTAATTCGCTAACGTGGTTAGGATAAGGCAGGCTATTTCCTGTAGCATCTACCCAGGTTGGTTTGTAACTATCAAGACCAAGACCAGCAGAACCGTATAGGATGATACCGCTTTGGCGGTGCAAAAAGCTGATGCTTCCAATATCATAAACACCGCTCAGATTGAATGAATTAAATGAGGTTGAGAAAGAAGATGCACCAAATTTAGTGGGTTCAGCGCCTGAGTTGCCGTTAGTAGCATCCTGTCCCTTAACGGTACCGCCAAACCAGTTAAATTGTAAGGCAAATACATGTGTCAACTGGTCTTTTACATCGACTCCGTAACCTAAGCCAAACTGATAATCGTTTGTGGAGTTGCTAAAAAATGGAACAAGCCCTGATGTTGCACCGACATTTATGCCGACACTCCAGGTGCTATACTGTGAGGCACCACCAAATACCTTGGCAGTGGTTGCAGACGACATTTTCGATGTATCTGTAGTAGTTGTTTGTGCTTTTGCCAACCCAACTGCCATCAAGGAAACAAATGATAAGACGACTGTTTTCTTTAATGTAGAATAGTTCATAGTTTTAAGATTAAACGATTTAATTGTGATTTTTTTCAAAAATAGTAATTATGTTTGAAACAATAACCAAACATTGTTCCAAAATTTGTAATATTAGTACAAATAAAGAGAAAAAAATGTTTTAAAAAAACTAATAATAACATAAAAATGAAATACCTGCCTGTTAGTAACAACATATTTACCAATAATAGAAAAAATTTCGTTCAACGACTAAAGCCCTGTTCCTTAGCCATTTTCCATTCAAATGATGAGTTTCCAAGGAACGGGGACCAGAATTTTTTGTTTAAACAGAACCCTGATTTTTTCTACCTGACAGGTATTGACCAGGAGCAAAGTATTTTGATATTATTTCCCGAGTGTCCTAATCCGGTATACAAAGAAGTACTGTTTTTAAGACAAACTAATGAGCATATTGCAATTTGGGAAGGGCATAAATATACTAAGGAAGAAGCAACAGCAGCTTCGGGGATTGAAAACATATATTGGCTGAGCGAATTTGATGTTATTTTGCATACCATAATTAATTATGCTGAGCATATATATATAAATACTAATGAGAATGACCGTTACAGCCATACCGTACCTTACCGTGATATAAGGCTGTATGAAACTTTACGGGCAAAATACCCATTACATAAATATGAACGATCAGCACTTATTTTACGGGATCTGCGGGTTGTAAAATCAACAATTGAGATTGAACTAACAAAAAAAGCCTGTGAAATAACCCGTGATGCATTTATCCGTGTACTAAAATTTGTAAAACCAGGTGTTGCGGAGTATGAAATAGAAGCTGAGATAACGCATGAGTTTTTAAGGCAGCGTGCCACAGGCCATGCCTACAGCCCAATCATTGCTTCGGGGAAAAATGCAATTGTGCTTCATTACACTGATAATAACCAGGTTTGTAATGATGGCGATGTTATACTTTTTGACTTTGCTGCCGAATATGCCAACTATAATGCGGATATGAGCCGTTCCATACCGGTAAACGGACGTTTTACAAAACGCCAGCGTGATGTATATAATGCTGTTTTACGTGTAATGCGCGCGGCAACCAAGCTTATTGTTGCAGGCGCGGTATGGAACGATTATCATGATGAGGTTGGAAGAATAATGACCGATGAGTTAATCGGCTTAGGATTGCTGGATAAACATGATGTGGCAAAGCAGGACCCTAAAATGCCTTTATATAAAAAATATTTTATGCATGGCACATCGCATCACTTAGGTTTGGACGTACATGACTTTGCCAGTCGCTATAAACCGTTTGAGGCCGGCAATATTTTAACTTGTGAACCGGGCATATACATACCAGAGGAAGGTTTTGCTGTGAGGATTGAGAATGATATTTTAATTACTGCTGATGGAAATATCGACCTTATGGCGGATATCCCTGTAGAGGCAGAGGAAATAGAAGAGATAATGAATGGGTGAGCTGGTGAGTAGTGAATAGTGAGATTTTTATCTGACTACTCACCACTCACTAAACTTGTCCAAAAAACTATACAAATTAAATCCAGGATCAGATAAAGCTTTGGCGATAGCATGTTGAAGCTTTTTTTTATCTACACCGGCCATTCGTTTTTGCTGTATAATTCTGTAGGCTTTTTCGGTGAACAATAATTCTTTGCGGTTATTTTTATGGTGCGATGCAGATAATATAAAGTCAATAACTTCAGTAATCCCGGCGCCATTTGAGGCAATAGTTTTTATAACAGGGATTTGACCTTCTTTTTTTTGATTAATTATCTTTTTTAAATTATTTGCAAACAGTTCGGCATCGGCCCTGTCGGCTTTATTTATTATAAAAGCATCGGCAATTTCCATTAAACCCGATTTGATGTTTTGTATCTCATCACCGCTTTCGGGCACCAAAACTAACAGGGTAATATCTGCGAGCCCGGCAATCTCAACCTCTGATTGGCCTACACCAACTGTTTCTATCAAAACATAATCAAAACCCGCTGCCCGCAGTACATCGGCCATTTCAATGGTTTTTGCAGATAAGCCGCCTAATGAACCGCGTGTGGCCAATGAACGGATAAAAACATTAGGGTGATTAAAATGCGGCGCCATCCTGATCCGGTCGCCAAGCAATGAACCAAAATTAAATGGCGAAGTAGGGTCTATTGCTAAAACAGCTATTTTAAGGCCCATTGTCAATAAACTGCTGATAAGCGCATTTACCAGGGTGCTTTTGCCGGCCCCCGGTGGCCCGGTAATACCTATAATAGGTTTATCTTTACTGAAAACAAGACTTTTTAAAAGTATATCAGCGCCTTCAAGATCATTTTCAATGACTGTTAAAGCACGTGCAACCGAACGAAAATCAGTACAATCCGGTTTAATATGCTGCAGGCTTTTTTTCATTTTACGGTGCTGATAAAGTAACAAAAATATAATGTATTTTAATATTAATATGTGCGGGGTATAAGAATCAAGAACCAAGAATCAAGAACCAAGAATCAAGATAAAAAAATGAAAACCCCACTAATGTGATATAACAATAATAAGATATAATATGCCGTAATAATCTGTTTTCAATTTTGTCGTTTACTAAATCTTGGTTATTGATTCTTGACTCCCGTATCTTGACTTTTGTATCTTTTTCTCCCATAAATAATATTTTAATATTAAAAGCCTGATAAAGTTATATTTGCCTCAGACGAAAATGTTTGTTCATGCTTTATCCCCTTCAGAATGGCGACATTCTTTAAGCCTAAACATAACAACTTGTATTTAAATTCATATATATATAAATGAAGGTAGCCGGTTTTACTTTTATAAGGAATGCTGTAAAAAATGATTATCCAATAGTTGAGGCTATAACTTCTATTTTGCCGGTTTGTGATGAATTCATTGTGGCTTTAGGTAATAGCGATGATGAAACCAGGGATTTGATAGGGGCTATAAATTCACCCAAAATCAGGATCATAAATACAGTTTGGGACGATTCCCTGCGCCAGGGCGGTGAAGTATTTGCCGCCCAAACCGATATTGCTTTTAATGCTATATCAACTGATGCAGATTGGGCGTTTTATATACAAGGCGATGAATGTGTGCATGAAAAATATCTTCCGCTTATAAAAAAGGAAATGGAGGATAATTTAAACGATAAACGCATCGAAGGATTATTATTTAAATACCTCCACTTTTATGGCTCTTATGATTATTACGGCCATTCGCGCAGGTGGTACAGGCGCGAGATCAGGATATTAAGGAATAATAAAGCTATACACTCCTACCGCGATGCGCAGGGCTTCAGGTGGGATGGCCGGAAAATTAATGTTAAGCTGATTGATGCCTATATATATCATTATGGCTGGGTAAAACCGCCTGCCGGCTTAAAAAATAAATTGCGCAACTTCAACCTGTTTTACCATGACGACGAGTGGTTGGCGCAAAACCTGCCCGAAACCTTTGAATTTGATTACAAAAACGCCGACAGATTAATACATTTTACTGATAGTCACCCGGCCGTTATGCAAAAACGTATCGCCGCAACCAATTGGAACCTTAATATTGATTTAAATCAGCTGCACAAAAAAATGACTTTAAGGAGGAAACTATTGCAAAAAATTGAGGACATTACCGGCTGGAGGGTTAGCGAATACAGGAATTATAAAATAATAAAATAGATAAGTGGAAATCAGGAAAAGTATCTCAATCATTATTCCTAATTATAATAACAGGCATCTGTTGCACGAATCCCTACCCTATACTTACCAAGCTATTAAAGATACGGGTATTGATTATGAAATAATAATAGTTGATGATTGTTCAACTGACGGGTCTGTAGAATTTATCAGGGATGATTATCCGCAAGCTATCCTGGTTGTTAATCCTGAAACTAAAGGTTTTTCTCATGCTTATAATAAAGGGATAGAAATCGCACGTTATGAATTGATACTGCTTTTGGATGCCGGTATAAAACTTAGCCCAGATTATTTTGAGCATCAATGGAAATATTTTTTAAGGTGGGATACGTTTGGCGTAATGGGTCGTATTGCTGATATGGAAGGTGACCATATACAAGAGGCTGCCCAAGTGGCAAAGTTTAACGGCTTTAAATTAGAGATCGATTATTTTTATTATACAAACGAGGGCACCGACCGACTTTTAACTTTTTACTTATCAACTGCTAATGCATTAATTGATGCTGAAAAACTTAAAAACATAGGTGGTTTTTATGAACTGTTCTCTCCGTTCTATTGTGCGGATATTGATTTGAGTATTAGGGCATGGCAACTAAAATGGACATGCTATTATGAGCATAATGCGGTATGCCGCCGCCAGGTTCCGACGAGCACAAAAAATCATGAGGCTGCTGAAATGGAAAAAGTTATACCTTACCGCAATTGGCTTTACCTGCAAGCCCTTCATTTAAACGGTTTTAAATTAATAGCATGGTATTTTCAAATAACGATCACCGAATTGTTGCCTAAACTAATTACCGGACAAACCTGGGTATGGAAAAGCTACAAAGACTTATTTGAGAATAGGGATAGCATTAAAGCCTATAAGGAAAGAATAAAAAGTTTACTACAGAAAAATGATAGCAGGAAAACTATTTTTAATGTAGTAGAAAAAATAAGGAATTCAGTTAAAAATAAGAACCTGATTAGCTTTAAACCCTGAATTTATAAAAATAAATTTGCTGTATAAATTAAATGAAACAAGCTAAAATAGTTTCCATAGCACTTTGTACCTATAACGGGGCTGAATATTTGGCAGAACAACTGGATACCCTGGTTAACCAAACGTATCCCCTTATAGAAATAATTGCTGTTGACGATTGCTCGACAGATGAAACTTTTGTCATTTTAACAAATTATGCCTCAAAGTACCCGCAGTTTAAAATTTATCAGAATGAAATTAATTTAGGCTTTACAGCCAACTTTGAACGGGCTGTTACATTATGTACGGGTGAATTGATTGCTTTATGCGACCAGGATGATTTGTGGCGCCCCCAAAAGATTGAATTACAGGTTGAGGCTATAAAAGATAATATTTTTATTTATCATGATTCGGAATTTATCCATGAAGATGGTACCAGCATGAATAAAAAAATGTCGGACTTAAGGAACTTTTACCAGGGGGGCGACCCCGAGGTTTTTTTATTTTTCAATTGCGTTTCCGGACATTCCATCCTCATGAAAAAATCTTTAATTAATGAGGCATTACCACTCAAAAAGGGTTACTTTCACGATTGGTGGCTTGCTTATGTCGCAACAAATATTGGCGAAATAGATTTTATTCCCCAATGCCTGGTCCAATACAGGCAGCACGATAAAAGCGATACTAATATTTTACGTATAGAGCGCAACAAAGATATCTACGAGTTTTCATCTGTTCAAAAACTTGAACGTAACCATAGGTGGTTGGGTTATTGCGCGGAATTTAGTAAAAATAAAAAACCCGCCCTTATTAAAGCAATTTATGATGCTTATACAATTCGGATAAACACCTATGTATCATTTAAGCTCAGCTTACTTTTGTATAAGTGCCGTACTACCATTTTCTATATCCCTAAAAAGAACAGTGTAAGCAAAATCAACAACATTTGCAGTCAAATCTGGGGGTTAAAAACCAAGAAATTATTTAGCTGAAGTGTGAATTATATATTTTATATTTTTGAAAATGTCAAAACCGTCGGTTTTAGTAACGTTCGATTCAATGAAAGATATCAACCGGGGATATTATTCGTTTGGAAAAGGGCTTGGTGATGCGTTGATCAAACAAAATCATGAAAGGTTTAAGCTGAAATATTACCTGTTCAAAAACAATCCTTACATCTTTAAGGGGGAAGTTGACATTCTGTATTTATCGAAGATTCACAGGATATTTTTTCCGGCCCGTAGTGAATTTGATGTTGTTCACTTATCTGACCAAACTTGCCGTTTAAGGCCAAATAAAGTAAATGCAAAAAAAATCATGACTATTCATGATATGAATAAAGTTCATTTAAAGTTTAGTAAGCCGCACCGGATCAAAGTATATATCGAAAAATTAAGAAAATTAATTGGACAATGTGATAGAATTGTTGCCATTTCTAAATTTGTAGGTGCTGATGTATTACATTATTTCCCTGAAGCTGCCGATAAATTGCGTGTAATATATAATGGCGCCGACAAACTTATTGTGCCGGCTAATCATAGCCCGGTATTTCTCCCTGAAAAACCTTTTTTATTTACCATAGGGTTATTATCTGTGCAAAAAGGGTTTCACTTATTACCAGCTCTTTTAAAAGAAAATGATTTTGAATTAATTATTTCGGGTATTGAAACACCGCATAAACAAAAAATTATTGAGGAAGCTGAAAAATATGATTGTTTAAATAGGGTGCACATCACCGGCCCCATAAGTGATGACGATAAAGCCTGGTATTATAAAAATTGCAGCGCATTTGTATTTCCTTCAATTGCCGAAGGTTTCGGGCTGCCGGTGATTGAGGCTATGCACTTTGGCAAACCTGTATTTTTATCAAAATTTACTTCCTTGCCCGAAGTTGGGGGTGATGCTGCTTACTATTTCGATAATTTTGAACCGGCGCACATGCAAAGTGTGTTTGCAAAAGGAATGAAAGATTTTACTGATCGTAACCGCGCTGAAGAAATGACAGAGCAGGCAAATAAGTTTTCGTGGGAGCGGGCGGCAAACCAATACCTTGATTTATATGCCGAATGTTTACAATAATTGGTAATAATCCTTAACCCGTACATTGGCAAAAGCATAAAAGTAGAAAACCATGTTAAAAAAGGTTGCGGTCATTATACCGTTTTATCGGGATATAACATCAGGCTACGAAAAAATAGCGCTGCAGCAATGTGAACGGGTATTATCTGCTTATCCTAAAATTGCAATAAAGCCAAAAAGTTTAACGTTACCCGAAGAAGCAAACACTGTAAGTTTTTCGGAGATTGTAAGTTTTGATGATCATTATTTTAAAGGCCTGGCTGGTTATAACCGTTTGATGCTGTCATCTCAATTTTACAGTCAATTTATTGATTATGAGTATGTATTGATATACCAGATGGATTGCTTTGTTTTTAAAGACGAACTGGCTTATTGGTGCAACCAGGATTTTGATTACATCGGGGCGCCATGGATAAGAAAAACCTATCATAAAAGTTTTGCCGGCTTGCTTTTGCTAAAAGTGCAGCGCTATTTTTCAAACCGCTTTAATTCACAAAACAACGAGGCGCCAAACAAATATCAGTTCGAAAACAAGGTTGGGAATGGCGGATTTTCGCTTCGCCGGGTCAAAAAGTTTCACGACTTGTGTATTGTGATGAAACCTGTAATTGATTTTTATCTTTCCCAAACCACTAACCTATACAACGAAGATGTTTTTTGGAGTATAGAAGTAAACAGGCAAAAGCGGGTTTTAAACATACCTTCATGCGAAACAGGGTTGAAATTTGCTTTTGAAGTGCCCCCGGTAAAAGCCTCTATGCTCCATGAGCAAAATTTGCCATTTGGATGCCATGACTGGGATAAATATGCAGATTTTTGGCGCCCCATTTTTAAGGGCTACAATTATAATATCTAAAATAACGTGAGTTCGGGAAAAGAAAAAACCTTTGCCCCATCGGGGCTACCGCTTTGTAGCGCGTCACCCAAACCTTATTTTTGCCACGTCAGTGGTTACCCAATTCGTGAAGGGTAGCCACTGACGTGGCAATTATCCTTGTTACTTGTTTTCTACAAAGCGGTAGCCCCGATGGGGCATAATGAAATGTATCCAATTGTCTTATCCCGAACTCACGTTAAAATATCTCGCTTGAGTATAGTCCCAGTGTAGTATTCATCTAAAACCCCACCTGGCGCACTTCGTGTATCCGCAAGCTCTATTAACCTCTCTGCTTGGTGTAAACATTGGAATGTGTTTACCCTGTTTAAATAACTCATTCAAAAAAAGTTCGTAACAATTTTAGTGCAATAAAACATTATGGCTTTTGATAACGTTGTGAAACCAACGATTATTAAAACATAAACCGATAATGCATGTTATATAAAATATTGTAAATGTGTTTCTGTTCATTGTGTTAAATATTTTTTAACTTAGTGTAAATACCCCTGCATGTTACAACAAGTACAATTAGAGAAAATTACCCATAAGGATCGCGGCGGGTTACGACTGCGGGAAACAGGTAATAAAAAGCCATTGGTTTCTGTTGTTTGTGTTACTTATAATGCGGCCAAAACTTTGCCAAGCTTGATAAAAAGTATCAGCGATCATAAAACACGTTCAGTTGAATTTATTGTAGTTGACGGCAACAGTACCGACGGCACAGTTGACATTTTAAAAGAAAATGAAGACGTAATTGATTTTTGGATAAGCAAACCCGATAATGGTATTTATGATGCCATGAACAGGGCGGTGAACTATATAAAAGGGAAATGGGTGATTTTTTTAGGCGCAGACGATCTGCTGCTGGATGGTTTTAACAAAATGATCACTTTATTAAAGGATAACAACACTATTTATTATGGTAACCTGTTATTTTATGGCAAAGAATTTTTAAAGGTTTATGACGATTATTATTTAACCAAACTAAATATTTGTCACCAGGCTATCTTTTACCCCAAAGCTGTATTTAATCAATACAATTACGATTTGCAATACAGGGTATACGCCGATTATCATTTAAACCTTCGCTGCTGGAACGATCCCAAATTTAATTTTGTTCATGCAGATCATTTCATCTCTCATTTCCGCGAGGGCGGATTTTCGGGTATTACAAAAGACGAGGTCTTTGAAAGCAACAAGGACATGCTTTTTAAAAAGTATTTAAAACCCAGCAGTTACTACCGTTACTTAAACCGGACTTTAGGATTTTTTGGAATGTTTGTCCGGTTTGTTCAAAATAAATAAATAAGCTGTAGCTTTATTTTTAATGCAAATTAAAAACAGGAACTTATTTAGGATAACCCGCTTTATCTTACTCAAACTTCCGGGGCTGTTTAAATTTTTTGCGAAATTCAGGTCACCCCAAAAACGCATATTGATCATAAAAACGGACGCAATAGGTGATTTTATCTTATTCAGGAACTTTATTGAGATAACAAAAAAATCAGAAATTTTTAAAGATCACCAGGTTGATTTGCTTGGCAACAAATTATGGCAGGATATTGCTGTACAATACGATAGTAAATTTATCGGCGATTTCTTCTTTATCAACCCTGATGAGTTATATGAAGCGCCGTTAACGACTTTTAAATTAGCATTGCGGCTGTTTAAAAATAATTATGAAACGGTTTTGCAGTCAACTTTTGCCCGTACATTTATTAATGATGGTTTGGCAGGGTTTACTGCAGCAAAACAAATTATTGGTTTTGAAGGAGATACTGAAAGGATAAACGTAAAATATAAGAACAAGACAGACCGATTTTATACCACAAAAATGCTACTCACGGTAAGCATCAAATTTGAGTTTGAGCGTTCAAGGTTTTTCTTCGAAAATGTATTGAGGCAGCCCGTTACTATAAATGGCCCGTCCATCCCGGTTAACAATGGTCAGAGGAGTGGGATAATAATTTTTCCGGGCGCAGGGGTATTAAAACGAAGTTGGGAAGCTGAAAAATTTGTTAGCTTAATAAAACTGATCTTACAGCACACTTCACAGCCCGTTTACCTTGCAGGTGGGCCCGCTGAATTACAAATTGGAGAATATTTAACAAAAAACCTGCCGCCAAATTGCGTGGATAATTTAATAGGTAAAACATCGTTACCTCAATTGATTGAACTTATTGGCAATGCAGCTTTAATTATTGCTAATGAAACAGTAGCAATTCATATCGGGGCGGCTACACAAACCAAAGCCGTATGTATTTTAGGAGGCGGCCATTTTGGTCGTTTTTCGCCATATCCTGATTATATATTAAATAAGCCGGTATGCATTTACGAAAAAATGGCGTGTTACAACTGCAACTGGAATTGCATATATCAAACAATGGAAAATGAACCATACCCGTGTATTGCGAATGTAAGTTTAGAAAAAGTGTGGCAGGCAGTTAAGGGTTCACTACTTTGAGTATCGAAACATAAAAATTGTCACCCTGAGTGGAGCGATGGATCTTCTACGCCATCATCAACTATGCATAGTGCCTAATATTGTATGGTGCAGATTGCAAGTCGCAGAAGATTCTTCGCTGCGCTTATAATGACAAAATTTTTAAGATGTTTCGAAGACCCTTGATATAGGTTTTACGCTTAACCTTTTATTTGTTTTTTACGTTATTAAAATGATACTCATTCAACAACGAGGTTAACCTAATTACTGTTAGCTTTGTACTTTTATTTTATTCTTTAATGAAGACATACTTCCGGCTGTTATCCTTTGCCAGGCCAATTGAAAAATTTGCCATACCATACATCATAACAACTATATTTTCGGTAATATTCAGTACGCTGAACCTAGCGCTGTTGGCGCCTCTACTCCAAACATTGTTTTCTGGGAAGCACGGCGGATTTGTAAAATTGGGTGCAAGGCCTTCGTTCTTTAACATTATGGGGAATTTTAATTATTATGTCCAGTATATGTTAAATAAATACGGTGCATGGGAAACCCTGGAGTTTGTATGTGCAGTCATCGTTATATCTGCATTACTTGCTAACCTCTTCCGCTATCTATCGCAGCGCACCATGGAAAATTTAAGGGTGCACACTTTGTTAAATTTCAGGAGATCCGTTTTTAATAATGTGATGAATCTCCACCTCGGCTATTTCAGCAATGAGCGAAAAGGAAACATCATTTCAAAAATAGCTTCAGATGTGCAGGTTGTACAGTTCTCGGTGACGGGTACTTTACAGGTTGTATTTAAAGAACCGTTAACACTGATAGCTTTTATGGCAATGTTATTCAACATGTCTGTAAACCTAACTTTCTATTCGTTGCTTGTCATACCTGTTTCTGCTTTTGTTATTGCCAAGATAGTGAAAAGGTTAAAGTCCCAGGCTATTGCATCCCAGCAAACTTATGGTAATATGATAAGTTACCTTGATGAAGCGTTATCAGGCATTAAAATTATTAAAGCTTTTAACGCAACTGAGTTTATAAAAAACAAGTTCAATAGGGAAAATGTAAAGTATTCATCAATTACACGTTCAATGGCAAGGCGCCAGCAATTAGCATCACCGGTGTCAGAATTTTTTGGCATATCTATGATCGCATGTATTGTTTTATATGGAGGGCACTTGATTTTTGTTAAGGATGCTTCTTCATTAAAACCAGAGATTTTTATCACTTACATTGCGTTGTTTTCACAGGTAATGCGTCCTGCTAAAGCAATTTCTGATTCGTTTAGTACTATTCATTCAGGCATAGCTGCCGGCGAAAGGGTATTGGCGCTCATTGATGAAAAACCATTAATAGTTGACGCTCCGGATGCAGTTGCTATTACCGGGTTTAATGACAGCCTCGAGTTTAAAAATGTATCATTTGCTTACCAGGAAAAAATGGTATTATCTGATATCAATTTAATAGTGCCTAAAGGTAAAACCGTAGCATTGGTGGGCCCTTCCGGCGGTGGCAAATCAACCCTGATGGATTTGATCCCCAGGTTTATCGAGCCCCAGTCAGGTGAAATACTGGTTGATGGTAAAAACATACAAAAGGTAACTGCCAATTCCCTTAGGGCGCAAATGGGTATTGTAAACCAGGAGTCCATCCTTTTTAATGATTCCATTTTTAATAATATAGCTTTCGGAAAAACTGATGCTACCATGGCCGACGTTGAAGCTGCGGCCCGTATCGCAAATGCCCATAATTTTATTTTAGAAACCGATAAAGGTTATCAAACCAATATCGGCGACCGCGGTACAAAACTATCCGGTGGCCAACGGCAGCGTATTTGCATTGCCAGGGCAGTATTAAATAACCCGCCGCTTATGCTGCTTGATGAGGCTACTTCAGCCCTGGATACTGAATCGGAAAAACTGGTGCAGGATGCCTTGAATAATCTCATGAAAAACCGGACATCATTAATTATTGCCCACCGCCTTAGCACCATACAAAACGCCGATATGATTGTAGTATTAGAAAACGGCAAAATTGTTGAACAGGGCGATCACCACCAATTAATAAATAATAATGGTTTGTACCGGAGGCTGATAGATATGCAAACTTTTAATGCGGATTAAATTATGCCCCAGGTTAGCGAAGCCCCTTACCAAACAAAATCAGCCGTACTGTTTGTTTTATTTAACAGGCCGGACACGACCCGACAGGTATTTAACAAGATAAGGGCAGCTAAACCCAAGCGATTATATCTTACAGCTGACGGCCCCCGTCCCGGTTTCCCGGACGATGAAAAATTGTGTAAGCAAACAAGAGAAATTGTGAATGAGATTGATTGGGAATGCGAAGTAAAAACACTTTTCAGGGAGGAGAATGCTGGTTGTAAAAATGGGGTATCTGCTGCCATAAGCTGGTTTTTTAGCCAGGAGGAAGAGGGCATAATATTGGAGGATGATTGCCTGCCGGCCAGCAGCTTTTTTAAATTTTGCGATACCCTTTTAGAAAAGTACAGGAACGACACCCGCATAAGGCACATTACCGGCTGTAATTTGCAATTCGGCAAAAAGTGGGGAAACGGCAGCTATTATTTTTCGAACAGGACGCATGTTTGGGGCTGGGCAAGCTGGAGAAGGGTTTGGGATGATTATGATTTAAACCTGGATAAATATGATGCAGCTGATATAAAGCAGCAAATGAAAAATATCTATGATGATGATTTGGTTGCAGAATCATGGGCCAATATTTTTAAAGAATTAAAAGCCGGTAAAATAAATTCATGGGCCTACCCGCTTGATTTTGCTAATTTCTTTAATAACGGGCTTGTTATAATCCCGAATGAAAACCTGATTTCAAATATTGGTTTTAGCGTCGATGCTACCAACACCCTGAATAAAAATAGCGTGTACGCCAATATTCCCTTAGTTGAGATGGCTGAAATAAGCCATCCCACATTTATGCTGCCCGAAAAGCAAGCCGATCTATCCATTATGAACCGTGATTTTGATATTGCCGAAAGGAGACGCAAACAAAATTCATGGCACAGGAAAATAAAGAGATGGTTTAAATCGAGGCTTAAATAAGGGTTTATAACGTTTTATAAGGGTGTAATTTTTAAAATCTATAAAATCCTATTGTTATTATCATCTTGGTCCAGTGCAGCGTACCTTAGGCCAGGTGAGGACTTATTCTGGAAAAAGCATGGATAAAGTAATTCATATATTAAAACAGCAAGCAGAGGTATTTTTATTAGATGCTGGAGAATTTTATCCTTTTGGCACTTATATTAATATGCAAAATAAGATTATACCAGTCGGTACCTATTCTGAAAATGATAGACCGTCATCATTAGATGTAATCGATTTGATTGAAAAAGCTTTTAAAGACAATATACAAAAAGGAGACTGCAAAGTTGCGGCAATGGCTATTAATGTTTCTATAAAAGAAAATAATAAATCTTGCGACGCTATTGAAATGCGTTTTTTTGAAGCGGACAAAGAAGTTTATAAGAAGTATTTTAAGTATGAGATAAAAGAAAATTCTGTTGAGTTTTCCTCTGCCGGGTAACTCCTCAATCAGGCGGAGTATCGGCGCTGGGAAATAGCGGTGGCAGTACTCGTGACCCCCATTCTGGCGCGAGAATTAAGAGCAGACTAAAGCGTCGGCCTTCTCGTGCACCGCTGACAGTGTCGATTTTCTCTCCCATTCTGGCGCGAGAATTAAGAGCAGACTAAAGCGTTGGCCTTCTCGTGACCCCGCTGACAAGTCTGCGCTATAAATCCCTGTACGTTTTCGCATTATATCTTTCATTGGTGTGGGTGAGGATAGCTGATTTGAATTTTTTTTGTAAGTTTGATGTAGCAAATATGTTTGGCGCTTAAAATTAAACAATATGGTAAAAATGCAGGAAATAATGGAGTTGAGTGTTGCTGAGCGAATTTTGATGATCGAGAAAATTTGGGACAGCATTGATCATTCAGATATTCACATACCCATGAGTCACGAGCAGGAATTGGATAAAAGACTGGCCCGTTACGAAAAAGGTGAAACCACTTTTGTTGGCTGGAGGGAGATTAAGGCTGAATTAAATGCCGCTAAATAATTAATAATGTACCAATTATTAATTTCAGATGAATCGAAGCTTGATATATTAGACGCATTTTCCTGGTATGAAAGCAGGCGCGAGGGTTTAGGTAAAGATTTTGAGCTTTGTTTAGAAGCCGGTTTAAATAAAATTCAACGCGGTCCCTGTTGTCGCAAAAGCGGTATAAAAACTTGCATATACATTTTATCGACAGATTTCCTTACGGCATTCATTATTTAATTGAAAAGGATGCCATCAAAGTTTTTGGAGTATTCCATACAAGCAGAAATCCGCGTAGCTGGACAATCCGGCTAAAACCTCTTAGATAATTTTGAAGTGGGCTCGGTGCCCCTGCTGTCCGTAGATTGCATCTACGGATTGGCTATGCTTGTAGTTTATAACTACAGTAACGAAATGTAAGATAAGAGATACAGCCTGACCACGCGCCGTGCTTCGTGACCCCGCTGACAGTTATATGCTATAAATGCCCGTGCGTTTTCGCATTATATCTTTTATAATTTTACTGGTGACAGTATTTTGTCACCATAAAGGGGTCGATTTTTGGCAATTTTTTTCTATAAAAAACTGTAAATGAGGTATTCCAAAAATCGGTGGCGTGAAAAGCGTGAACATTAATGTAAATTTTGTCCCCTCCTCATGCCATTAAATAAAAAGCCACCCCCATGTTAGAAAGGATGGCTTTTTTACAATGGATTTTTGTCTTTTTGGTATTATTGAAATTTAAAACCTAAACCAATTTGCCAAACCTGGTTGCGGTAATCGCCGCCATAAGAGGCATTTTGCGGGTTTTGCTCCAGATCGATAGTGTACCTGGCACGTAACTCAACATCGCGGCTTAAATCAAAACTTACCCCTACAACGCCGTCAAGTATTGTCCCGTTTCCATAAGTATTATAAAAATGCTCGTCTGTTACTACAAAACCGTTATCATAGGTATTAGTAGTCGAGGTAGGGAACGAAACCTGCGGGCCAATTAAGAAATTAAATGTTGGCGACAAGTGAAATTTCAGCAGCAATGGAACATCAATATAATTACTCCGTTGCGTAAAATTACCATCAGTAGTTACAGCTGCATAGCCTTTTTGTGAGTACAGTACTTCAGGTTCAAATGACAAAGGATAAACAAGCGGTATATCCATGAATAAGCCGGCATTGAAACCGGTTATTGCGCCGGTACTATAATTTTCATTATAGGCGTTTACGGTATTTGCGATGTTTAAACC
>Ga0206864_1085_pt1 | contig 32019 bp, 26 predicted proteins | sample Alteio_BWOrgCont_42_FD_152632 | JGI IMG/M metagenome (GOLD analysis project Ga0206864, IMG submission 152632) | Enriched cells from forest soil in Barre Woods Harvard Forest LTER site, Petersham, Massachusetts, United States -... | ecosystem: Environmental > Terrestrial > Soil > Temperate forest >...
AGGTAAGGAGCAAACGCCCGAATCAATTGAAATAGACCTTTCGATGCTGATTGATGTAAAGGGGATGAAAGCCATGGGTAACCGCCTTTCGCAGCATCTGGTAAAAACAGTTGAGCTACTGATCGAAAACGATATTGAAGAAGAAATTATCGAAGATGAATCAGAAACAGGGGAACCGACCTTAGAATCTCCGGAACCGGATGATCCGCAGACTGCAACGGAAACACAACGGGCAATAAAGGAAGAAAAAAAAACCAACACTTGAACCTCCATCTCAATCGGTGGAATCACTTCCTAAAAAAATAGACTTTGAAATTACCAATCCGGATGATATTGAAATAGATGATAAAGGGCAATTAGGGCTGTTTTGAGCAGCAGTAATAGCCTTTAAAAAATGACCAGTCTTTTAGTTAAGGCGCATATAAAACAAATTATCCCAATGAAAGTAGTTACGGTCATATTAATCTGTATTGGGATCTCTGATCTGAATTCCCTGGCAAATGGACAATCGTTGCCTGTAAGGAATAATCCGTCGCAAAAAAGTAGCAAGACCGATTGGCTCATCAATAATAAAAGCTTTAAAGCACATATTTTTACCAGTAACGATGGAAAAGAACTTGTTTTGTACAATGGCTTACTAAAACGAACTTTCCGGATAAAGCCTAATTTGGCTTGTGTAGATTATGAAAATTTAAGCAATGGCAGGCAGTTACTAAGGGCAGTGAAGGCAGAGGCCCGGTTAACCATTAACGGCAGGGACTATAATGCAGGCGGATTATATGGACAAAAGGAAAATGCCTATATCACGCATGGTGAACTGGATCAACTGAAAGCAGGCGCAAATGATTTTCAATTTGTTGATTATACCATCAAACCCATAGTGCCGTATTTAAAATGGAAGACAAGATTTTGGATTCCTACCGCACCTCCGGTCTCGGGGAAAATGATTTCTTTCAGGTACAAAGCAAGCACGCCGGAATTAACCGGGCTGGAAGTTAAAATAAATTATGAGCTTTATGATGGCATTCCGCTCATTGTAAAATCCCTCTCTGTGGAAAATAAAAGCAATAAGGTTTTTACGCTTAACCGGGTGGTAAATGAGATACTTGGCATGGTTGAAGAAGAAAGCGCTGTGGTTGGCAAACCAGGGGATATGAAAAAGAACCAGGGGATATATTTTGAAACGAACTATGCCTTTAACAATGCCATGCGCTATGCCTTAAGCGATCAGGTAACGCACTGGAAAACTGACCCTGCTTATACTTCACAGGTAAATTATGATCTGCAGACCCCTTGTTTGCTGGAGATATACCCTGAGCAAGGGCCGGGTATAGAATTAAAACCAGGTGATATATTCAATTCAGTACGTACGCATGAGCTGCTGATGGACAGTTACGACAGGGAAAGAAGAGGGCTCGGGATCCGTAAAATGTATAATATTGTAGCACCCTGGACAGCCGCTAACCCCATTTTTATGCATCTTGTAAGCCACAACGACGCGGATGTGCGCATGGCTGTTGACCAATGCGCTGAAACCGGTTATGAAGCCTTGATTTTAAGCTTTGGCAGTCACCTTGATATGGAAGATACTACCACAGCTAATTTGAATAGATGGAAAGTGCTTGCCGGTTATGCACATAGTAAGCATGTGTTTATAGGAGGGTATGACCTGTTTAGTTCAAGGCAGATCAGTGATGCAGATGATGTTATCGACCCAAAAACAGGAAAACCTGGCGGGGCACTGTTTGGGCATGCACCCTGTTTTGGAAGCAAATGGGGACTTGCTTTCCGTGATAAAATTAAAAACTTCTTTACTCAAACAGGCTTTGACATTTGGGAAAACGATGGCCCTTACCCTGGGGATGTTTGCGCCTCCACCACACATCCCGGTCATAAGGACCTGGAGGATTCCCAATGGCGGCAAATGGAAATTCAAAAAGAACTTTATCATTGGCTGAATGCCAGGGGGATTTATATCAATGCGCCCGACTGGTACTTTTTAGACGGTACCAATAAAATAGCTATAGGCTATCGTGAAGTCAATTTTTCGTTGCCAAGGGAAGGTCAAAAGATACTAAACCGCCAGAATATATTTGACGGAACCTGGGAAAAGACGCCCGCCATGGGCTGGGGGTTTGTACCCTTAACCCGTTACCAGGGCGGCGGCTCCGAAGCTGTGCTGGAACCCTTAAATGAACACCTTAACGATTACAAGGCCCTGATGGTGGAATATTATGGTTCGGGCGTACAAGCCTGCTACCGTGGTCCGCGACTTTATGATACGGAGAAAACCAAACAAATGGTTAAAGGTGTGATTGCATGGTATAAAAAATACAGGGAAATCCTTAACTCTGACGTTGTACACCTGCGCAGGCCTGATGGCCGCGATTGGGACGGAATTTTACATGTAAACCCCCGGCTTAAAACAAAAGGGCTGCTGATGCTTTATAATCCAACAAATGAAACCATTACCAGGCATATAAAGCTGCCTCTTTACTATACGGGTTTAACTGATAAGGCATTCGTCCGGGAAAAAGAAGGAACAGTTAAGGCGTACAAATTAAACCGGGATTATAGTGTTGACCTGGCATTTACCATCCTGCCCAATGATTATACCTGGCTTACCATTGAGTAATATTTAGCATTTGTATCTTTGATTATGGAGCCTCACGCTGCTGATCTGTTGCTAACATTGTTTCATTTTGTTATCATCGGCTTTAATTTATTGGGCTGGATATGGAAATCTACCCGTAAACTGCACCTTATCGTCATAATTATTACGGCATCCTGCTGGTTTATCCTGGGTATTTGGTATGGTATCGGATATTGCCCTATAACCGACTGGCAATGGCACATTAAAGAAAAACTGGGCGAGTATAACCTGCCCGGTTCTTTTGTTAAATATTATGCCGATAAGATAAGTGGCAAATCTATTAATGCTTCACTAATTGATACAATTACTGCGGTTGGCTTTGCCACAGCTGCCTTACTTTCGGTATATGTTAACTTTTTAAAAGATAGAATTTTTAAAGCCATTCGGCACCCTCATTAAAGTACTTCGGATTTCGGGATAAGAATTGGATATCATTGCGATATGCCCCATCGGGGCTACCGCTTTGTAGAAAGCAAATAACAAGGATAATTGCCACGTCAGTGGCTATCCAATTCGCGAAGGGTAGCCACTGAGGTGGCAAAAATAATGTTTGAATGACGTACACCAAGCGGTAGCCCGCCAGCTGGCGGGGCAAGGCTTTTCTTATATCGAACTCCCGTTATTTAGGGCCGTAAACAGCTATCGGTATAAGCATTTCCTCTATAGAGATACCACCATGCTGGAATGTTTCATTATAAAAATTAACAAAGTGGTTATAATTGTTGGGGTAAACAAAGTACTTGTCTTCCTTTGCAAATACAAAACTCGAACTTACGTGCAATTTGGGCAGCATGGCATCATGCGGGTTGCGGATATGAAAAACCTCTTTAGGGTTAAAATTCAGGTTTTTGCCTTGTTTATAACGCAGATTTGTATTGGTGTTCCTGTCGCCTACTATTTTACTTGGTGTTTTAACGCGTATGGTGCCGTGGTCGGTAGTTAAAATTACCCTTACTTGTTTTTGGGCTAAAAACTTAAGCAGATCATATAAGGGAGAATGTTCAAACCACGATAAGGTTAAAGAACGGTATGCAGCATCATCACTTGCCAGTTCGCGAATCATTTGCATATCAGTACGGGCATGTGACAGCATATCAACAAAGTTGTAAACCACAACATTGAGCTCATTTGACATCAGGTTACTAACCGAATCGTTAAGGGCGCGGCCTTCATCAATATTTAAAATTTTATGATAAGAATGTTTAATATCTTTTCGCAGCACTCGCTTTAGCTGGTCGGTGATAAATTGGCCTTCAAATAAATTTTTGCCGCCTTCATCCTCATCATTCTGCCACATTTCAGGGTAACGTTTTTCCATATCCAATGGCATCAGTCCCGAAAAAATTGCGTTACGGGCATATTGTGTCGCTGTGGGTAAAATACTGTAATAAGCATCTTCTTCTTCCAGCCTGAAATATTCTGTTATCAGGGAGTTTATGATCTTGAACTGGTCATACCTTAGATTATCTACCAAAATAAAAAACAGTGGCCCTTTACCGTCAAGCCGGGGGAACACCTTCTTTTTAAACAACTGCGGAGATATAGTAGGTCCTGATTCAGGGTCCCTGATCCAGTTTAAATAGTTTCTTTCAATAAATTTGCAGAATTGTACATTGGCCTCGGATTTTTGCATGGTTAGTATCTCGTGCATTCCGGCATCTTCCAATTGTTCAAGCTCCAGTTCCCAATAAATTAATTTTTTATATACATCAACCCATTCCTGGTAACTTAGGTTATCATTAAGGATCATCCCCAGGTTCCTGAAATCCTGCTGGTAGGCCATGGTTGTTTTTTCGGTAACTAATCGTTTATTTTCAGTAAGTTTTTTTATGGTAAGCTGTATCTGTTTGGGATTTACCGGCTTTATCAAATAATCATCGATTTTTGACCCTATGGCATCTTCCATCAAATACTCCTCTTCGTTTTTTGTGATCAAAACAATAGGCACATCGTTATTGATATTTTTTATTTGCGATAAAGTTTCGAGGCCTGTCAGTCCCGGCATATTTTCATCTAAAAAAACAAGGTCGAAATGAGTATTTTTAAAGGCGTCCACAGCATCGTTGCCATTGGTTACGGTAGTTACTTTATAGCCCTTTTCGTTTAAAAAAAGTATGTGTGGTTTTAAAAGGTCAATTTCGTCATCGGCCCATAATATGGTTGTATCTTGCATGGTATCTTGTTTAGAAATTTGTTTGTCTGAACCAGGATTAAACAGATTTTACGGATTAACCGGATGACAAAAAGCACATTATCCCGAAAAATCAATAAAATCTGTTTAATCCCGGTTCAGACAACTATAAACCCCAAAGCACGGCTTTTGTTACTGATTATTAAAAGGATTAACAAAAATTAACAATTAAACGATGGGGTGTTACCTTTATTTAACATTTTTGCACACTTAATAATTATTTTGAACAAAAAGAAAATTATAAACGACCCCGTTTACGGGTTTATCAGTATCCCGACAGAACTGGTGTTTGACCTTATTGAGCATCCCTATTTTCAGCGGTTAAGGTATATTAAGCAATTGGGGTTAACCCACCTGGTGTACCCTGGGGCCTTGCATACCCGTTTTCATCATGCCTTAGGGGCAATGCACCTGATGGGTATGGCCATTGAGACACTGCGTAATAAGGGCCACGAGATCAGTCATGAGGGGGAAGAAGCGGTTATTATAGCGATATTATTGCATGATATTGGGCACGGCCCTTTTTCTCATACCCTGGAAGAAAGTATAGTTGAAAATATATCACACGAGGATATTTCATCTATGCTGATGAATAAGCTGAATATACAATTCGGTGGCCGCCTGGCTATGGCCATAGAAATTTTTAATGGCACGTATCCACGGGAATTTCTCCACCAGCTGGTATCAAGCCAATTGGATATGGACAGGATGGATTACCTGAACCGGGATAGCTTTTTTACCGGGGTTTCGGAAGGGGTGATCAGTTCGGACCGTATTATTAAAATGCTGAATGTAAAAGACGACCAGGTTGCGATTGAAGAGAAAGGGATATACTCTGTCGAGAAGTTTTTAATTGCCCGCAGGCTGATGTACTGGCAGGTTTATTTGCACAAAACCGTTATAGCCGCCGAGCAGATGCTTGCCAAAATACTTAAACGCAGCCGTGAGCTGGCTTTAATGGGCATACCTGTTTTTACCACCCCGGCATTAAGCCATTTCCTGGAAAAGCCTATCAGTAGGGACGCTTTTATGAATGAAGACCATCACCTTGAAGCTTTTGCCACGCTTGATGATACCGATATTATGGCCGCAGTAAAAGTGTGGGCCGACCATGAGGATTTTGTTTTGGCAAAGCTGTGCCGCGACCTCGTACACCGCGACCTTTACAAAGTTGACATTACCAATGAAGCGCCCGACAAAGCGCTTATTGCCGAACTCACCCGCCGCGCCATGGAAAAATATGGCATAACCGGACACGAGGCATCGTACTTTGTTTTTGAAGGTACCATACGGAACAATGCCTATAAACCCGGTGACGGCAACATCCGTATTTTAATGAAAGACGGCACTATAAAAGATATTGCCGTCGCCAGCGACAACTCGAACCTGGAAGCATTGGCAAAAACGGTAAAAAAATATATACTTTGTTATAAAAAGGACTTGGTTGCCCATATCTAATAACAAAGCACGTATCTAATAACAAAGCACGGCGCTCAACTGCTTCAATATACTACTACCTTATTCATTTTTTATTTCTAAAACAAACGACGGAGCAATTTTGCCATTGACTGGTATTCTCGGTAATACCATTATTTCATATTTTTTTTTAGAATTTATCCACTTTAAACTATCTCTTACTTCTGTCAAACCTGAAGAAGATTTGTTGAAGACTTTTTTTAGCTCGCTTATATAGATATCGCTAAAATAAAAAATTTCATATTCAAAGCATTTATTGCTAACGGTCAAATAGAAAGTCATTAGTCCTATCCCATTTTTTTTTGCTATTAATGATGGGAATGTGTAGTCTATCGTATAATAGTATCCCGGCCTTTCAACGCCATATTCTTTCATGTTATGTCGTAATATTCCACCCTGAGAAAGCATTTGCCTTTTGATTTGAGTGGAATCAGTATTTAAAAGAATTTGAGATTTTGCCTGGAGCCCTCCTAAAATTAGAATGACAAATAACAATATTTTTAAAATCATAGCATTGAAAATTTTTATGTAGAACAATTTTAAAACTCTTTATCATTAAAGAAAACTATGCTTTTGGACTAGCATCCATTCGTTTCGGATAAAAATATCTATCCAGTTTACTACTGAAAAACTAATAAAATAAAGCTTGTCCTGGTTGTTGGATTATATTTTTTGCTCATGACAGTTTAAAAATACATTATAAAAGATATAAGGCAAAAACGTACAAGCATTTATAGCGCCTACCTGTCAGCGGAGCACATAAATTGCATGGTTTTGAGATACCGGATAGCACAAGTTCTATCTCATATCTCAAATCTCACGTCTCAAATCTATTACAAATTGCAAATCACAGTTCATTGATTATATTTGCGTTCGCAAAAAATACCATTTTAATAATACGATGAGAGAAATACAATTCAGAGAAGCGCTTCGGGAAGCAATGCAGGAAGAAATGCGCAAGGATGATACAATATACCTTATGGGCGAAGAAGTTGCCCAATACAATGGCGCCTATAAGGTTAGCCAGGGCATGCTTGACGAATTTGGCGCAAAAAGGGTGATCGATACCCCCATCTCTGAAGCTGGTTTTGCCGGTATCGGCATAGGCTCGGCCATGAATGGTTTAAAGCCAATTATTGAGTTTATGACCTTTAACTTTTCGCTGGTGGCTATCGACCAGATCATAAATGGCGCGGCTAAAATTATGTCGATGAGCGGCGGGCAGTTCTCTGTTCCCATCGTTTTTCGCGGCCCTACCGGTAATGCCGGGATGCTCAGTTCACAGCATAGCCAATGCTTTGAAAGCTGGTATGCTAATTGTCCGGGCTTAAAGGTGGTTGTGCCTTCAAACCCTGCTGATGCCAAAGGCTTGTTAAAATCAGCTATTATTGATCCCGACCCGGTTATTTTTATGGAATCGGAACTGATGTATGGCGATAAGGGTGAAGTGCCCGAAGAAACCTATTATATTCCGCTGGGTAAGGCTATAGTTACAAAAGAAGGCGCTGATGTTACCCTGGTTGGCTTTGGCAAGATAATGAAGGTTGTTAACGCCGCCGCTGCCGAACTTGAAAAAGAAGGTATTCATGCCGAAGTGATCGATCTGCGTACCGTTCGCCCGATTGATTATGATACTGTGATTGCGTCCGTTAAAAAAACAAACCGTTTGGTAATTGTTGAAGAAAGCTGGCCATTAGGCTCAATAGCTACCGAAGTTACCTTTAAAGTACAGAAAGACGCATTTGATTACCTGGATGCGCCGGTGCTGCGCATTATGGGCGGTGATGTTCCGTTACCGTATGCGCCAACCCTGATACAGGAATACCTTCCAAACCCCGAAAGAGTGATCAGGGCGGTTAAGGAAGTAATGTATGTGGCTAAGTAAGTTATAATTGTTATAAAATAAGTTATAAACGTTGTAAGAGTTGTAGTGGTTGTAAAAGTTAAAAATTGAAATCCTTACAACGTTTACAACTCTTACAACCCTTTACAACTAAATATGAAACACATAAACAAGCTATTTTTATTAACCGTAATTATTTGCTTTTGCTGCTTATATGCAAAATCGCAAACTGTTGCCGCGCCTGCCGCTGTTAAAAAAACAGCGGTAAAGCTGCCGGTTGCAGGGAAAACACCTGTAAGTATAATAGATACTTTTTTTAAAAAAATTAAAAGCGATGGAACGAGCCCGGCTATAGATTACCTTTTTAATACAAATAAAATGTTTAACAATGTAGCCCAGATAAACCTTTTAAAAATAAAATTAGATTCATTACAAAGGTCTGTAGGGCAATATGTGGGCCATGAGCTGATCGCTCAAAAAAGCGCCGGGACCAGCCTGGTTTTTTACAGCTACCTGGCAAAATTTACTGTTCAGCCTATAAGGTTTACCTTTATGTTTTATAAAGCCCAAACTGATTGGGTGCTATACCGCTTTAAATACGATGACCAGATGGACCTTGAATTAGAAGAGGCCGGCAAGATCAATAACAAAAGAGCACAATAAAATCTTATATTCGTTCTTATGGAAAAAGACATCAGAAAGAAATTAGTTATCCCTTTTATAACTTTTTTGGGGTTTATAGCTGTTAGTGTAAATAGCGTTTACAGGGGGATTGAACACCATGAAACCTGGCGGATCGTGGTGGCATCTGTCGGTGGTTTATTCTTTGTTGCTTTTACTGGTTTGATTGTTTACACGGTTATAAAAAACGAAAGAAAACAATTAAAAGCTTAGATTTAAGTTCCTTTTAAAATAATTTCCATGAATAAAAAACTCCTATCGCCCAATATACTCCTGGTATGCACAATCATTATTGGTCTAACCGGTGTTTTAGGCGGTATAAAGCATCATGAAACATGGCGCATTGTATTAGGCGCCGTTACATTAGGACTGGTAATAATTGCAGTAATTCTAAAAATTATAACAGCTTACAAGCAAAAAGTTTGAGGGCTTTCATCACTAATTCTCTCCCAGCATTTCAATTATACTATTTTTTACCTGCGGGTCGCCAAAGCTTGGCGCCAGGTGACCTGACGAACTGTTTAGTACTACTAATTTTGCCGGCAGCAGTTTTGAAAATTCAATAGCCGGGTTTGCGTTAACCATGTGGTCCTGTAGTGAAGAAATGATGAGCATTTTTGCTTTAACATGCGCAGCCGCTTCTTTCATAGAACCATTAAAAGATTTTGAAATATCGTGCCCTATAACGGCTATGATCTGGTAATGGGTATCGTTCCAGTCGTTGCTCTTTTTGTTTTCGGTATTTTTCATCCATTTTGAAAAATCATCATGCGAAATATTTTTTACCCGGTCGCCTGGCGTAGTGAGGAAAAGCTCCCAAAGCATATTTGCAGGTACTATATTCGGGTTAACCGTATAGTTGCCATGGTTAAAAGCGCCGTCGGCCTCAACAATGCTGCGGAAAGTATTATAAAGCATCAAATCATAACTGGTGGGCTCCGGACTGCCAACAATTGGGATAAGTTCATCTGTAAAGTCCGGGTAGCTTACCGCCCATTGAAAAGTTTGTATGCCGCCCATCGAAATACCCATAATAGCATGAAGATGTGCAATGCCGAGGTTTTTTGTAAGCAGTTTATACTGGCTTTCTACCATATCCCTTATAGAAAATGCCGGGAAATTAGTGCCATGCTGTTTTATACTGTTTGATGGTGATGAGGACACACCATCGCCAAGTGCATCAACAATAATTAAAAAATAACGTGTGGTATCAATGGCCAGAAAAGGATTTGTGCTTTCAACATTTTTGGTATTACCCCCAAACCAGGTGAGGAATAAAATGCCGTTGTTTTTGGCGCTGTTTAAACGGCCATAAGTGCGGTAGCCAATATTGCAACCGGATATGGTATTGCCCGATTCCAGTTTAAGATCACCGATAGAGGTGAGTTGCTGCTTATTATCGGTTGGGCTTTGGGCTAAGGAAGCAGTGGCTATAAATAAAAACAGTAAGACAGGGAAAAGAGTTTTCATGCGGGAGTATATGTCTTTTTGTAAAGTTCACATTTAGATTTGACAACTTTCAAAAAGTTGTCAAATCCTGAAAATATCGCCATTTTACCTTGCCATCGAAATAAAAACTATGAGTGTCGTAAGGATAACGCCCGACCCGGTAGCTATGATCATGGTTTGCTTATCAATATTATAAATTTCCCGGATATTGTTTTTGAAAATAAACCATAAACAACCGCTAAAAAAAAGCGTATTCCATAATGGGGCTATCGGCGATGCAGCCGGAAATAAATTATCGATCGCCGGATCAATTGTGCGATGTTTTAGCAGCATAAAAAATAAAATTACCGCGCTTAATCCCGAATATGTAAAAAAGGCACAGAAAAGTATCCAGCCCAATTTTTTGCGTTTCCAAAACAAATAAGCCGCTACCGGGATAAAAAATATTGATAAAAGATAAAATACCATTTCAAAACCCCATTTGGCAGCCCTGTCGGTTAGCATAAACTTTATGAAGCTGAATTCATTAAAAAACTCGATAAGGAACAATACGCCAAATACGATACTCAAAATAGTTATTATCTTATTTGCCGATGGCGGGGTTTGCTGGATTGGGTGTATTGTTTCTACAATTGAGGATCCGATGTTCCTTACTTTGTTTTCAAAAGCATTTCTCCTTTCAGTTTTGAGTTGCTTTTCTTGTAACTCAGCATCATTTTCCGCATTTGCAAGAGCTAACTCTTCCGCTGAAATGTGCCTGGCAGTCAGTTCCTCTTTTGCAGCATCAATAGCAAAGGGCTGGTAATCGTTGGGGTTATCAATTATTTTTAGCAAGGCAAGGGTGCTTAGGGTTTTGTATCGTTCTGTGAATTGGTTCATTGATGATTGAGGTTTGATAAAGTAACAGGTTTGAAAGCATGTGACTAATATGGCTAATTTGCAAACTAAATAAAGGTATTAAAAGATATGGTACTTATTAGAGGTCAAATAATCTTTTGATCTTGTTGATAACCTTTCCTTGAATATTCCCTCAATTCTGCCCAACTTCGCAGTCCGTTATTTATGGGATTACACCGATTTTAAAAAATGATTACACCGATCTAAAACTGTGTGGTCAAAAAATAATCTGTGAAATCAAAACCATAATCGGTGAAATCAAAAATAATAATCTGTGAAACGGCGCAGCCCTCTTGAGCAGCAATAAAATAAACAATGAGCGAAAAATCACATAATAAAAAAATAGCTTCCGAGCTTTCCATTGCCGAAAAACAAGTTAGCGCTACTGTCGAACTTCTTGATGAAGGCGCTACAGTTCCCTTTATTTCCCGTTACCGCAAAGAGGTTACAGGTACTTTAGATGAAGTGCAGGTAGCCGCTATCCGCGACCGTATACAACAACTGCGTGACCTTGATAAACGCCGTGAAGCTATCCTTAAATCGCTCACCGATATGGGCAAACTTACCCCAGAACTGGAAAAACAGGTAAACGAAGCCGAAACGATGGTACTGCTTGAAGACATTTATCTGCCCTATCGCCCCAAAAGAAAAACCCGCGCCACTACAGCCCGAGAAAAGGGTTTGCAGCCATTAGCTGATTTACTAATGGAACAAAAAAGCCGCGACCCTGAAGGTGAAGCAGCAAAATATATTGATGAAGAAAAAGGCGTTAAAAATATTGAAGAAGCATTAGCCGGGGCAAGGGATATCATAGCCGAGTTTATCAGCGAAAATGTAGAGGCCCGCACCCAGATGCGCAGCCTGTTTATAGAGAAAGGTACTTTTCAGTCGAAAGTTATTGAGGGCAAAGAGCAGGAAGGCATAAAGTATAAAGATTATTTTGATTGGACTGAACCTGTAAAATCAGTGCCCTCACACCGGATACTGGCTATGCGCCGCGGCGAAAAGGAAGAAATTTTATGGCTTGATATAAAGCCCATGGAAGAGGAAGCTATAGACCTGCTTGAAAAAGCTTTTATAATCGGCAATAACTCAAGCGCCGACCAGGTAAAACAAGCTATTACCGATGGCTATAAACGTTTGTTGAAACCATCCATGGAAACAGAGGTGCGGCTGTTTACCAAAAAGAAAGCTGATGAAGAGGCTATCCGCGTTTTCGCTGAAAATGCCCGTCAGCTTTTATTGGGTGCGCCGCTTGGTCAAAAACGTACTATGGCAATTGATCCCGGTTTCCGTACGGGCTGTAAGGTTGTTTGTTTGGATGAACAGGGCAAACTACTGGAATACACCGCCATATTTCCGCATACCGGGCCGGGGCAGGCAAAAGAGGCAGAGAAAACTACCAAATACCTTTTCGAAAAATACAATATAGAAGCAATAGCTATTGGCAATGGAACAGCAGGCCGCGAAACAGAAGTGTTTGTCCGCAATCTGAACCTGCCAAATGCGGCTATAGTAATGGTGAATGAAAGCGGCGCCTCTATCTATTCAGCATCTGATGTGGCGCGTGAGGAATTTCCGGATAAGGATGTAACGGTTAGGGGTGCTGTATCTATAGGACGCCGGCTAATGGATCCATTGGCCGAATTGGTGAAGATCGACCCAAAATCAATTGGTGTTGGGCAATATCAGCATGATGTTGATCAAACCAAACTGCAAACATCCTTAGATGATACGGTAATGAGTTGTGTAAATGCCGTTGGTGTTGAGCTCAATACCGCATCGAAACAAATACTGGCCTATGTGTCCGGCCTCGGCCCGCAGCTGGCGCAAAATATTGTAGAGTACCGCGACCAGAACGGCGCTTTCAAACGGCGCGACCAGCTAAAAAAAGTCGCCCGTCTCGGGGATAAAGCTTTCGAACAGGCGGCAGGCTTTCTGCGTATCCGCCATGCCGAAAACCCGCTGGATACCAGCGCCGTTCATCCCGAAAGGTACGCTCTTGTTGAGCAAATGGCAAAAGACCTTAAATGTTCGGTAAAAGAACTGATGGGCGACGATAAATTACGCAAAAGTATCCCCCTGCTTAAATATACTTCGGATACCGTGGGGTTACCAACCCTGAATGATATCATGGCGGAATTGGCCAAACCCGGTCGTGACCCGCGGGAGCAATTCGAAGCGTTTAGCTTTACAGAAGGTGTAAATGCCATTAGCGACCTGAAAATTGGCATGAAATTACCTGGCATAGTTACCAATATCACCAATTTCGGGGTTTTTGTGGATATTGGCGTTCACCAGGATGGGCTGGTTCATTTAAGCCAGATCACTAATCGTTTTATAAAAGATGCCAGTGAAGTACTGAAAGTGGCACAAAGAGTTGAAGTAACGGTAACTGATGTGGATATTAACCGGAAACGCATTGCCCTCTCTATGAAAGAAAATGAACCAAAGCCAGCTGAAAGGGAAAGACGGGAACCGGTGAATGTGCAAAAGCCAGTTCAAAAGCCAGTATTTAATAAAAAACCTGAACCGCAAGCGGAAAGCGATTTGCAAATTAAACTGGCAGCTTTGAAGGATAAATTCAGGTAGTGTGCAGAAAAATTTACGAAGTTTTTAAAACTTCGTAAATTTGAAGGAGTAACCTTTTATAGTGTATGGAAATAATAGTAGCAAAGCCAACCAATAGGGAACAATTAGCTGCCTTGAAAGCTATTATGAAAGCATTAAAGATTGACTTTTTTATTGAGAAAAATCCATACAGCCAGGAATTTTTAGCCAAAATTGAAAGAGCTGAACAGCAAATGAAAAGTGGCAGGTATCGTAAAATTACGGTCTCCGAAATACTATGACAGACTTACGAAGTAATTATGTAAGAAAAGCATAGCGCAGTGTATGCGGTCATCCTACAGTTTAAGTAGGAGCCGAAATTTAATTTTTAAGCGATAACTTCAAGTTTCGCAATGATTAACAATTAAAGAACCGCGCTATGCCAAAAACAAATTTGCAAAATTCGAATGACTTTACCGGACAAAACTTTTATGTAGGTCTTGATGTCCACAAAAAATCATGGGCTGTAACTATCCGAAGTCTGGGGATAGAGGTTGGGCACTTCACGCAAGAGCCGGATGCAGCGGGGCTGCATCAGTATTTACGGCGAAATTTTCCAGGGGGGCAGTATCATTCAGCTTATGAAGCGGGTTTCTGTGGGACAGGGGCCCATGAAGAGCTTTGTAAGGCAGGGATAGACAACATGATTGTCCATGCGGCAGATGTACCGTCTACGGATAAGCAAAAGAAGAATAAAACGGACCTGCATGACAGCCGGGCCATTGCAGACCATTTGGAGCGTGGCAATTTGCATGGTATTTACGTGTTAAGCCAGGAGCAACAGGAATTACGGAGTTTGTTTCGTTTACGGGAATGCAAGGTAAAGGATACCACACGGGCGAATAACAGGCTGAAAAGCTTTTTGATGTATTATGGCATAGCCATACCGGAGGCGATATCAAAACGCGGCGACCTGACCGGCAGGGCATTGGCCTGGTTAGATATAGAACTGCAGAGTGCTGCAGGTACCATTGTGCTGCAAGAGTATATAGCAGAACTAAAGTATCAGCGAAAGCAATTGTTTCAGCTGACCAAAACATTGAGGGAGCAGGTAATGGCCCATGATAAGCAAATCTATGTCAATCTGATTACCATTCCCGGTATGGGCAGTATTACAGCCATTGGATTAATGACAGAGATAGGGGATTTCAGGCGTTTCGATGATCCGGATGAATATAGCAGCTACCTGGGCTTGTACCCATGGGAAGATAGTTCCGGCGACTGTATCAAAACCAAAGGAATGCAGCCGCGCTGCAACAGCCATCTTCGCCCGCTGCTGGTAGAAGCTTCATGGCATGCGATAAGAAAATCCCGCAACTTGTTTGCTTATTACAGCAAACATGCAGGTGGTAAAAATGGCAAAAAGGCAATCGTTAAAGTAGCACGTAAACTGGCCATGATAGCCAGAGGTGTGGCAATATCGGGGCAGCCTTACCAGGAAGACTATCAAAAGAAGGACAATAAACATGAACCAACGAAAAAAATGAAAGCCGGAAGGTTTTCTTCAGGCATTACGGAACAGCATATAAACAAACAGCCAAACTACGGGCGAATGTCCATGCCTGGCTGATATGCTTTATCCGGCTGTAATATCCCTGGCGGTTGCTCCTCAGCAGAGCCGCTTCCGTTTCTTGCAGCAATAGTAAAATTATTAAAAATGTTTAGTTAAAAAAATTGCATCTCAGCACAAACAAAAGAGGAAAACGCACCATCGAAAACGGTATTAAATTACATTGCGAAGTATTCGTACCTCTTTTTTAATTCATACAATTACTGGCGGCATGACCGCATATAGCAGTTTGAGACTTTTTTGATACTGAAATAAAATTATACCTTTATGTGATAAAAATATCTCATACCTGTCGCTTGCTTTTCTACATAGCAGTTTTCAAAACTTCGTAAGTCTCCTTTAAACGCGGCATTTAAGGTTTATTAGAAAATGTGCAGTTAGCCTAAAATATACGTAAAATTTTACTCCAAAGTGATCTGCCTCCTGATACTTTCTTCCAATGAAATAAAAGTTTCGGTTCTTTGAATACCTTTTACACCTTGTATCTGCTCATTCAATACTTCGCGTAAATGGGTAGTATCGTGGCAAACAATTTTGGCAAAAATACTATAGCTGCCGGTGGTATAATGCAGTTCGACTATCTCTTTTACGGTTTTTAACTGCTTCACGGCATCATTATATTGTGAGCCTTTTTCGAGAAATATACCGAGGAAAGCGGTTATATCATACCCTAATTTTTGAGGATCTACCTCCAGGCTGGCACCTTTTATCACGCCCATCTCTTCCAACTTTTTCATCCTTACGTGAATAGTTCCGCCGGAAACGATCAACTCTTTAGCAATCTCCGTGTATGGAGTGGTCGCATTCTTCATTAATATCGATAAAATCTGTATGTCGAGATTATCAATTTCTAAATTTTGAGCTTTTCTGTGGGACATAAATTCGAAATATTTTATTTATATACAAGAATAATTAAAATCTGATAAAAATACAAATATTTTGTTGAAATATTTGCAATGAATGGATTGGTCTGTTAGATTTGTAGTAAGCAAATGACAAAAGCTTAGTGTTCTTTAAAATAATAAATATTGTTGGGTGGTGAAATTTTAGGCAGACACACCTCCTTGTCGCGGTGGCGGAGAAACTGGGAAACCCGAAGCGGGCTAACCACTCTGTGAAGGTTCGACTCCTTCCCCAACAGCTTTGAGTCGAAAGTCTCAAGTCAAAAGTCTTAAGTCAAATGCGACTTCGGACTTTAGACTAAGGACTTAAGACTTAAACAGAAATGTAGGATGGTGAAATTTTAGGCAGACACACCTCCTTGTCGCGGTGGCGAAGATCATGGGAAACTTTCAGCAATGAGAATAACCACTTCGTGAAGGTTCGACTCCTTCTCCTACAGCTCTTCTCATAATTTAGGTTTATAATTGGTTAGCAAAGGCCCCTGCCCATCAGGGGCTTTGCTTATATATAGGGTTTTTATTTGTTGGTTTGACAAATATTTTCGATTTGATTTATTATTTCACCCTGGTGAATAAATAAGTTTTACCACCCTGGAATACAGTAAACTCACCGATACCTGGATCAAACTGTATTGTTAAAGCCGCCTGCGCATCCGAAAACTTATCATCGCCAACTGCTTCCAACGCTAATGGTCGGCGTCCTGTTGCATGGACAATTAACGTTGTATTGTTTTTACTGACCGTAATTTTTAAAGGGATTTGGGTGCTTTTATAATTACCAAGATACTTATCCAGGTCGGTTGTTTTTAACGTAATCGTTTTAAATTCAGGAATGCTAAAAGGCTTGTTAAAATAAATACTTAAAGCAGCGTTTATTACATCATCGGTTGAATAAACTACCCCATTTGAGATATATGAAATAGCCAGCTTCTCCTCCGGGAAATAAGCAAGCATCGAGGAGAAGCTGTCAATTGCTCCACTATGAGCGTATGATTTTTTTTCATCAAACGGCATTTCAAACATTGCCATGCCATAATTGTCCCTCATGGTTGTCATTTGGTTCAAACTGTTCTGGCTGATAAGTTTGCCTCCAAATAAGGCTTCAATAAATTTAACCAGGTCGGTTGGCGTCGAAACTATAGCGCCAGCCCCGCCGGGAATGCTCATATCCGTCTCGGGTTCCTGATTCCATTGGCCCTGGTATGAATAAGAATAAGCTTCGTTATTTGCCGGGTTTGTTTTGCCGCCATAATAAGTATCTGTTAACCCTATTTTTGATGTGATACGTTTTTTCAACTCTTCGTTATAAGGTCTCCCTGTAATCTTTTCAACAATATAGCCCAGCAAAACAAAATTTGTGTTGCTGTAATCGGCCTTAGTGTCTGGTTCAAAGTCAGGTTTCTGTTTTTCCATTCTACTTATCATAGCATCCTCAGACTGTGGTTTCGTCTCGTATGATGAGTATAGCGTATCATTGGTAAAATTATATAACCCGCTCCGGTGATCTAACATCTCGCTGATAGTTATTTTAGCTGCATTAGGTAATTGGGGGTACCAGGTAGCTAAAGTTGTTTTAAGGCTCAGTTTTCCTTCCTCTATCAGTTGAAAAACCATCACAGCTGTAAACATTTTGCTGATTGAGCCGATGCGATATTTGGTTTTAATGGTTGCTGCTGTTTTTGCTTCACCATTAACCTGGCTGTAGCCAATAGCCTTTTGATAAACCACCATGCCATCGCTTGAAATAGCAAGACTACCCATATTTTTATTGTGCGTGGTTAGTGCGCTAAAAAAACTATCTAATTTTGCTGTATTGAGGTTTTGCGATTTAACTGTATAACTTAAAGCAATAACTAACAATAAAACAGCAAATATTTTTTTGATCATCAGGCTTTGGTTTAGATTATAAAGATATACTATTTGAATAGCTGATTGCTTAAATTTTGTTGCCTTATATATTGACCTTTTATCATTAATCATTCCCCCACCTCGTAAAACCCACCATGCCCTGTAACAAACAACGTTTTCCCATCTTTCCCGCCAAACACAATTGATGTGGGCCGCTCCGGTACTTTGATCACTTTAATTTGTTTGCCTGTTCTGTTATAAACATAAACCTGCCCATCAGCAATGTACACGTTGCCCTGGCTATCGGTTGCAGAGGCAAATTCGCCCTGTTCGGCAAAATATTTAAGGTTGGATGTATTGCCTTGCTGATCAACATCTACGCTAACTGTGCGTTTGTCATATTCATCAGCAATGTACGCTGTTTTGCCGGGCCAGGCGGTTGCAAGTGATGTCGACCGTGCCAGGTCATATGCTACCGGGATAATAGTAACACCATCCGGGGCAACCCAACATTCCTGGTCGCGGGCTACAGTTATGGTGTTAAAATCATGCCCGTCCCGCCAGCGGTTTGATGGGTAAAGCGCTTTGTAAATGGGATTAATTTGCCCCATCGGCGCTTTTTTTAACAGTTGAATAGTTTCATCAGGATTATTAGGGTCGATGGAATAAACCAATGTCCCAAAGCCTGAATTTCCCCACCCGCTAAAAGAGGTGCCTGCTGCATCAGGCGGATTTTTAAATTCTTCGGGTTTGCCGTTTATTAAGTAGCCGGGTTTGGGTATATATTTAAAAACAACTAATAAGTTATCGTTTTTATCGCAGGCAAGGGATAGCGGTTCCCAATGGTAATCGGCCAAAAGGCTTATGTTCCGGGTAGACGCATCCCATTTATAGATCCGCTTCATGCGCTGTTCGCAGAAATAAATGTTGCCTTTACTATCAGAACATGAGCCTTCTGCAAATTCAAATCCCGTGGCAAGTTTATTTATTTGACCTTTTAACGGATCAGTGTTAGTAACACTTTTGTCGCCGATAAACAACCGCACAAACTCCCAGGGCCGCACTTCGGTGTCGCTGTTAACATCGTATAATGGATTAGTAGTAGTGTATTTTATCTGGCTGTAATTATGCACATTTAAAAACTCGATATTCTTATTCGCCCAGCTGCGGATAGAATAAGGATACGGTTTAATAACGCGGATCACCCTGAACATATACAGGTTTGCAAAAACCATATCATGGCAATTTTCCAGCTCCATCGGCTGACATTCGGTACTTTCACGGCTTTCCTCCTCCAACTGCAGAGCATATACATTGAAGTTAGCCACCTTATTAAACCTGATCTCGTTACGAACATGATGCTCAACCGAAAGCGCATAAATATGGCTGGGTGTTGATGTATTGGAAATATACGCGCCTGCCGTAGCAAAAGTATTGGCTGTCCAGATATTAAAAAAAGTACCGCCGCCGCCATCGGTAATCCAAAGGCTCCAATATTGAGTATCCCATGCCGGATCGTTACCCCTACTGTATATATTGGGTTTTGGCGCAGTGCCCGGCCTTTGCATACCGCCGTGGCCGCCAATAAATTTTACATCACCTAAATAAGAGTTTTCGCCCGACATCCATTTACATGCTACCGCTCTCGGATTATCTGCATTGGTTGAAAGCCCTATGCCGGTCACTATATTCTGGCCGCCTTTGGCGCTTTCCAATAAAGCTTTTGGCCCGCCAAAACCGCCAAAAGCAGGGGTATTATTTGGTAATATTAATTGAGTAGCAATTGGGTTAAGGCCTATAAGTACCGTATTTGGCCTTAACTTTATGGTTTCGCTCACCCTGTACCAGCCCTGCGGAAAATAAATAGTTTGATATTTATCAATGGCATCTTGAATGATCCGAGTATTATCGGTGGTATCGTCCCCTTTTGCGCCTAATGATTTAATATTTATCCACGTATCCATAGCTGGCAATTCGGGAATATCCTTTTTAGCCTGCTCCGGGAATGCATTTAAAGGTTGTATATCCTGTATGGTTTTATAAACGGGATCGGCATCCAAACTGTCCATTTGTAAGCCGTAAATAAAATTTTTAACCTTATAGATTGCACCGGCTCCTAAAGTTTGCTTCCCGGTCCGCCGGTAACTTGCCAATACCGGAACATCACGGCAATCAATGTTGCGTAAGCTGATCTGGTTAACGGCGTTATCCTCATTGCTTATAATTATAGCAGGGCCGCTAACCTTATCAAACCGGCAGTTCTCCATAAATAGTTTTTCATGGAAATTGGGGTTAATGCTGATCACTGTCGGCACATTTTTAGCTTGCAGCCGTACTATTGTTAACCCCGCTTCCTGTGTGCGGATAGCCGCTTCCCTTTGCCCCTCAAAATAAGTATCCACCATCATAAACTGCCAGCCCGGCGAGGGCTTGGTGGTATATATGCCGTATTGGCCGCCAAAAAAACGAACATCTTGCATCGCGTTGCCTACATCAAACAAACCTGCCTTGCCATTGCCAATGTTAATATCAGCATGGGCAATAAAGCTGTGCTGTGCAAAATGGGCACGCAACGCAACCGCATTTGGATTGCCATCCTCAATTTTAAGGTTTATATTACTCAGTGCGCTATAAAAAGTGCCCGCCCCGGCATCATGAACCCCTTCACCCGGTTTGGAAAGGCTACTCACAAACCAGAACATGTATTTTGCTTTACCCTTATCGGTAGAATCTGCCGTTTGAAAACCGGGGGAGTTTTTGGCCAGTGTTATTTGCGGGCGGTTTTTGCCATAACCTATTAACCTTACCGCCTGTGGAATGAATATGGTTTTTGAGATCAAATATTTCCCTTCGGGGATAAGCAGGATACCAAAATTATGTTTTGTCTTTACTTCGGCAATAGCCTGCTGCAATGCATCGGATACATCGGTTTTTCCATCGGCTGTAATTTTGAAATTAGCCGGCGTAAAATAAACTGCATCCGAATCATCCAACCTGCTTTGATAAACAGACTTGCCCCCTTCGGGACTTTTACCTATTTGCAAGTGATTGCCGAAACAAATAAGGTGAATTAAAACAAAGAGAATTGATAGTACAGCGCTTTTTTTCATTGCAATATGATAATTTATAACAAGTTTTATTGGCGGGAAATAAATTGCAAGTTAAACGATATATCCAAATATTAAGGGCAAATTAATATATCAACTTTGTTAATTAAGCGATAAAAAGCAAAGGGCTATCGTACCTATTGAGAAAGGGCTTTACCGTTACCAGCTTTATCAAAAATAGCATTCAATATACCTGCTAACCTGATACCGGCTTTCTCAATTCGTTTTTCAAGTACAGGCAGGTGTGTTTTGTAGTATTCTTCGCCAAAATTGGGGTTTTCGGCAGCTTCTTTGTATAAGATTGTACTTATTTGGTACGATTCCCACAGCCAGACCATCAGATCGTCACTTTGCCATTTTTTTATTTCTATCAGTGTGGCATTATCATAGCTTGTGGCCATTTGTTTATAGGTTAAACCCTGGCGGTCAATTAACCCGCTGTCCCATAAGCCGTGCAGGTTATCATCAGCCCCGTTAAAAGTCACCCTGATTTCATTACCCCCTTTATCTTCGGCGTTGCTTACATGCATAGGCTGGTGAAGGTCGCCAATTAGGTGTACGAGGAATTTTAAAGCAACAGCTTTCTTTGACCGTGACAGATCGGGATCCTTTAAATCGGCTTCAAATCTTAAAACCATTTTGTAAACGTTATCCTGGTGCATGGTTTTTATTGCAGTCGAAAACTGTTCGTAGTTATACCCGGCGGGAACGTCAGCATAATGCCAAATGCCTGTATATCTATATTCAGGATCTGAACGGATCTCATCAGCGTAATTACTGACATCGGCAAGTGTTTCACTTCCTAAAATGTTTTTTATAGCTTGTTTTGTAGTTGGGGTAAGGTGGTTTTCGGCTATTTTAGCAATGGCCTTATGCCCGGCAGGCCCCCATGATATTAAGATCAAGGTGCATAATACCGTAAATGGGGTAAAAAGATATTTTTTCATTTTTCGGCCATTGCTTTGAAAACGTATGGATCAATAACAAGTTTTATTGCGTTTTATCAATCATATCAAAACGATCTACCGACTCACTGCTGTTGGGGAATTTATTGAAAGCCTCATAATAAACGTATTTGGTGTCCTTTTCAATACCGGGCATTGCCTTATAAAGTATTTTTTTAATTTGTATATTTTCATTTTTGACAGCCATCGTATCCGATATTTTGATGTGTGTCATATAATAGATCATTGGGAAATACCCGGTATCATTTTTTTGATTGTAAACCTTTAATATCATGGGTTTTGTAGGAAGCTGGTTAAGCAAAAATGGAAATTTATATTTTTGATTAGCCTCATTTATAACTTTACTATTAAAATCGCTTAGGTCACCTTCATCCGGATATTGCCATATTGAAATTGGCTTAACACAAGTAAGGGCTAAAGCCGCGTTGTTCACAGCGGCTATCAGGTATTTTTTATCATATTCTTCTTTTGCAAGTTTATAAAGTTCGGGCGCAGTTTTACCATTTATGGTATATGGGGCTATGTCGAGGTCACTAAGTTTCCAGCCGTAATTATATTTAGCATAAACAGTAGATATAATAAACCTATTAACGCTGTTTGTTGAAACGTAAAAAGCGATATACATTTCCCTGGTTGTGCCGGGGTAGTAGAGGTCATAACTCTTTATGCCGGGATTTTTTGCCTTGATAGTGTCGTTATCAAACCATTTATTAACCACGTAGTATTCATCAAGCAGGCTGTACTTGTTATCGGTTAAACCGTTACTCACAAGCTCCACCAACCGGCGGGTGTAAGTATTATCTATCAGTTCTTTTGACATAAAAAGCTTCGCCGCCACAAGGTCGTTCGCTTTAATAGCTTTAAATACTTTGTCGTTAAGCTCGTGAAAATCGTCTCTTTTACCTGCTTTGATCTGGTCATTCCTCCAGGTACCAGGTTCCTCCATGCAGCTTTGCAAGGCCATAACCAGCAATAAAAGGCCGGTTAGTTTTATCAGATAAGTGTGTATAGGTTTCATAATACAAGGGCAATATAATAAAATACTAATTTATAGCCCCTGTATTTTTAATGATTTTTCTATGGGTATTTGCACGCGATGTTATATATTGCTTTAAGCAATTATTTATGGCCTTTAATTTAACCAATATCCTTTTTATTCTTATTATTTTTCAATTGTTGTTCCTTAGCTTCTTTTTATTTACACAGCAAAAAGGAAAACAGGCAGGGAATAGGTTACTTGGTCTTTTCTTTTTATCCATCTGTGTTAATTTGCTGGATGTATTCCTGCTGAACACTGGCTTTTACTTCGCTTATCCAAACTTTGCAGGTTTAGGCAGTTGCCTTCCTTTGTTATTTGGCCCGCTGCTTTATTTGTATACAAAATCTGTTATCTATAAAAACTATCCGGCTGACTTAAAAAGCCTGTTGCATTTTTTACCCTTCGTTATATTCTTTTCAGGGACAGAATTTTATTATCTTACTTTGCCTACAGATGTGCAGGAACGCATTTTGCACAATTTATTTGAGCATCGCGTACCAGGTCCCATTTCTGTAGTCACAGCGCTAATCTTCATCCAGTTTCTTTTTTACTCAATTGCCTCGCTGCGCCTGGTTTCTTTATATAAAAAGACGGCAAACCAGCTTTTCTCAAATCCAAAACGTACTGATGTATCCTGGCTTTATACTACTATCATCTTTTTTATAATTGTTATGGTCATTACAACCCTAAATGGTGTTCTTGCACAAACATCTTTAGCCAAATACTTTTTGATTGCTTTTAACCTGGTTATATTATCAGTGCTTATTTTTGTAATACAGGTATTGATGCGTGCGCTCAGGAGTTCGTATTTTTTCTCTTTTGCTGAACAAAACGAGTTAACAGGCAAATCTTTCACTCCATTAAAAGCAATTGTTAATCCTGAAGAAAAAAGTGAGAAAGAAAAAATAGTACAAACCGTTTTGCAATACATGCAAACCAATAAACCTTACCTCGACCCGGAGCTTACGTTAGACCAACTGGCCTCCCAACTCTCCCTTAAACCGCGGCTGCTGTCGCAGGCTATCAATGAAATTCGGCAACAAACTTTTTTCGATTTTATTAATCATTTCCGAATTGATGAGGCTACAAGATTATTGACTAATCCTAAAGACAAAAAAATTACTATCCTCGAAGTGCTATACAAGGTTGGCTTTAATTCCAAATCTTCTTTTAATACCTTATTTAAAAAATACACCGGCCTTACCCCTACAGAATTCAGGCAAAAGCAGGGCCAATAAAACCGTTCGGCTTTCTCTATGTAAAAAACCGAACCATTTAAATTGGTTCGACTTCATGCATCCGGTCGACCGCTACCGGTACCATCCACATCTTTGCTGAAAAAGCTTTTGTCATGAAAAAAATCACAATTTCAAATTCCATGTACAGTATGTGGAACCGTTTGCCCTTAATTGTAAGGGCTGTATTATCCGGCTTATTTGTAAGCTCGATTGGTGTATTTACCTGGGGCGGAATGATCTCTCTGTTTCCATCGGCCTGGGTAATTTTGCCCATGATCTTCGTTTTATGGGTATTCTGGATTTTTTTTAGCGGCCGTTGGGGATCAAATGAACTTGCAAAAAGCAGCCGAATTTGGTTTCGTTCAACCACTTTACAATCCTCAAACTGGCAATGGGGCATTGCTGCCGCCATATTTTTTGTAGTGGTCATACAATCATCGTTTGTAGTAACTTTTCGCCTCATTGAATTTCCGGCAGCTAAGTTTACCGCCGACTACAAGGCATTTGACAAGGTCCCGTTATGGGCAGCCTGGGCTATCCTTATCATGAGTTCTGTTGTAGCCGGGATTTGTGAAGAAGCCGGGTTTCGGGGTTATATGCAGGTTCCTCTCGAAAAAAAGCACGGGGCAGCTACAGCCATTATTATAACTTCTGTGTTTTTTACAATAGTCCACCTAACTCATACCTGGGCATTGCCCATATTGCCGCATATCTTTTTTGCCAGTGTTTTGCTGGGTATACTTGCCTGGAAATCAGGGTCACTTATCCCCGGAATCATTGGTCATTCCATCCTTGACATTTTTGATTATTCTGTTTGGTGGACAAACCTGACAGGCGGGTTTACGCATCGAACAATTTTTAAAACTGGTGTAGACGTTCATTTTATTATTTGGGTATTGATTTTTTTATTGGCGGTTTTTGGATTTTTCAGGGTGATAGGGCGGCTGCGTAAAAGCGTTATTGAGGTGCAGGTTTTATTGCAGAAAAATGAAAAGCAGTTGACTTAGCCTGATCATCGCCGCCATCTTATCTTACAAAACAATAAATCGGAAAATTTGAAAATATAATTAAATTTAAACTGTTCAAATCACATACTGGCCATCTGTAAAAACAATAATGAAATTATTAAAGCTGCTTGTACTGATAAACTATTGCTTTTTCTTTGGCTTTGCTGCACATGCCCAATCAACAACTGATAGCCTGTTAAATGAATTAAACACGGTTTTGGCTAACAAGCAATTTTATGTAAATAAAAAACAACAGGAAATAAACAAGTTAACCAAACAATTAACGGGTGCTAAAACGCCTGCTGAAAAATATAACATGTATGATGCGCTTTATGAACAGTATAAATCATTCAGTTATGATTCTGCATATACGTATGCAAAAAAGCTGCAGGATATCTCCATTCAGCTAAACAGTCCCTTGCTCATTGCTTCGGCTAAAATGAAAATGGCATTCACCCTGCTTTCCTCCGGCTTATTTAAAGAAACATTTGAGAAACTAAACAGTATTAATATACAATCATTGCCTGCGAGTGATAAAGCCGATTATTACTTTATAAAAGCAAGAAGCTATTTCGACCTGTCAGATTACGACCGGAGCCTTGATTATTCTGATTTATATGATCCGCAGGGGATAAAATGTATTGATTCTGCTATGTCGTTCTGCAAGCCGGGAACTTTTAGCTTTCTGCAATTCAAGGGCTTAAAAGACCTGCAGACACGGGACTACAACGATGGCAGGGCAACCTATGTATCCTTGCTAAATCTTCCCGGCCTTACCCCGCACCAGTTTGCTGTTAATGCCAGCTGTCTGAGTTATATCTATGAGGTAAAGGGCTCACAGGAAGAGTCATTGCAATTGCTCATAAGGGCGGCAATTTCCGATATAGAATCGGCAACAAAAGAAACCGTTGCAATTTATAAACTGGCTGATATCCTGTATAAAAAGGGCGATATTGACCATGCCTACATTTATATTAAACAAGCAATGGACGATGCTACTTTTTACGGCGCCTTGCAACGCCAGGTAAGGATCAGCAGCATGCTGCCCATTATTGAGGCACAATGGATCAACCAGATAGAGCATCAAAAAAAATTGCTTTACACTTATTCCTTTATTATCACACTGCTGGTAATATTTGTTTTGGTATTTGCTTATATCATATTTAAACAATTAAAAAAGCTGCGTATAGCGGATGAGCTGATCAAAGCGGCCAATATCACACTCCAGGAAAACAATAAATCATTGGAAGAATTGAACCGAAATTTGAGCACGGCCAATAAAATCAAAAATGAATATATAGGCTATTATTTTAATATCAATTCCATGTATATTGAAAAACTGGAGAGTTTTCAAAAGTCGATTGATAAAAAACTAAGCAGCAAGCGCTATGATGATGCCCAGGCTACCGTTAAAAATCTTAACCTGGAAAATGAAAGGCAACAACTCTTCCACACTTTTGATAAAGTATTTCTTCGGCTTTTCCCTGGTTTCATTGATAAATTTAATGCCCTTTTCCAGCAAGGTGAAGAAATTTGTATCCCCGACGGACAATTACTCAGTACCGAACACCGCATATTCGCATTAATAAGAATGGGCATTCATGATAACGACCGTATTGCCAAACTGTTGGGGTACTCGGTAAATACCATTTACTCGTATAAAAACCGGATAAAAAACAAATCATTTATTTCAAATGAAGAGTTTGAACACCGGATAATGGATATAGAAGCGGTTTAAACCCATTTTACCCGAATTTTAAATCTATATTGAGGTCAATAAACATTCCATATAACATACTTATAATAAGTATGTTATAAATTTGAAGCTGCTTTTATTTTCTATATTGGGATAATATTGATTTTCCTCCTGCTTTTCTTTGATGTAGATTTATCTCAGTTTATAAGTTAAAGGCGGCAGTATTATACCTGCGCAATTATCCTGGGGCGGTGGTTGGCAATAGAACATATCCAATTGAAAATTGTATAATAAAACAAGCGGTGATCAGTAATATTGCCGGGAACATCGAATTAAATTATTAAGATATTATGATGGGTAAAGTGATTATGAATATTAACAGGACAAAAATTCAGATGAACAGTTTAGCAATAATTATAATGCTGGCAAGTTCTTTAATGGGCTGCAGCAAACATAACGTTACGCCAACGCCTCCTACGCCGCCACAGGATACTACAGCCGCCTATCATGACCCGGCACAATACGGTACGCCTTTTAGCGGCGTGCCTGCTACGAAGGATATTATTATGTACGAGGTAAATATCCAAACCTATACCCCGGCTACTTTCCAGGGAGTAATGGCCCGGCTTGATTCTATTAAAGCGCTTGGCGTAAATGTGATATGGCTGATGCCGACTTATCCTGTAGGGGTGCTTAAAAGCATTAATTCGCCCTATTGTGTTCAAAACTATACCGGGGTTAACCCAAATTTTGGCACACTGGCCGATTTGCGTAATCTTGTTGCAGCGGCGCACAACCTGGGCATGGCGGTATTGATGGATTGGGTGGCCAATGATACTTCGTGGGATAACGTTTGGATAACCAATAAATCATGGTACCAGCAGGACGCATCGGGCAATATCATCAGCCCGCCCAATACAACTTATACCGATGTGGCCGCTTTAAATTTCAACAGTACAGATATGCGCACTGCTATGATCAGGGCAATGAAATACTGGATATTTAATGCAAACATAGATGGCTACCGGTGTGATTTTGCAGATAATGTACCCATTAATTTCTGGACACAATCATTAGATACTTTAAACACCATAACCACCCATAAACTGATCTATTTGGCCGAAGGTACTTCGGGATTTGAAATATCCGCAGGTTTCCAGATGAATTTTGGGTTTAGCTACTACAGCACCCTTAAAGGAATATTTGCCGGTACGCAAAGCCCAAGTTCGATATTTACCACAAACACCAGCGAAATTGCTTCCTTGCCATCGCAGGGTATTAAGTTAAGATACACCACTAACCACGATGATGCCTCATCTGACGGGAGCACACTCACTGTTTATAACGGCAAACAAGGTGCGCTGGCAGCCTTTGTAATGGCCGCCTATATGGACGGTGTACCTTTGATATACGACAGCCAGGAGGTGGGTTACCCCAATGCTATAAGTATTTTTAGCGATGTACCGGTTAATTATTCCGCTAACCCTGACCTGGTGGCTGCCTACAAACAAATTATAGCTTTCAGAACGGCGCATGAGGCCATTAAAACCGGTGCTTTAACTACTTATAATGATGCCAATATTGTTGCTTTTGAAAAAGTATCGGGAACAGATGATGTACTCATTTTAGTAAATGCCGTTAACAGCGCCGTAACTTATAATATTCCTGTTGCGCTACAAAACACTACCTGGACAAATGGTTTAACAGGGGCTTCCATTACATTAGGTACTCAATATACCTTTCAGCCATACACCTATCTGATACTTACGAAAAACTAAAACTTTTTGGGCTTTAAGATTTAAACAGGCTATACATCAATGAAATTATGAAGAATATCCTGTTTTTTGGTAATAGCCTCACAGCAGGTTATGGATTGCGCAATGCTGAAATAGAGTCGTTTCCCGCGCTTATCGGGCAAAAAATAAATGCGGCCCGTTTAGATTATAAGGTTATTAATGCCGGCTTAAGCGGCGATACTTCGGCTGGCGGACTCAACAGGATCAACTACTGGATCAGCCAGCATATAGATGTATTTGCGCTTGAATTGGGCATTAATGATATTATCCAGGGCATCAAGCCTCAAACTACACTTGTAAATTTACAGGCCATTGCCGATAAAGTAAAAACAAAATATCCTACTGTAAAAATGGCTTTGATGGGTATGGAAATCCCTCCATTTATACCTGCCCAGTTTGCTGCACAATTCAGGGAGATCTATCGTGAACTGGCTGATAAAAATCAAATGGCTTTTGTTCCTTTTTTTCTGGAAGGCGTTGCAGGCAGGCCCCATCTTAATTTACCCGACCGACTGCATCCCAATGCAGAGGGCTATAAAGTTATTGCGGAGAAGGTGTGGCCGGTGATTGAGGGTTTGCTGGTTTATTGAATAAGTAAGTTAAACGATTTAATACTAAACATCAATATCCAGCAACCTGGAACCATGAACAATACGGATGATATTGATATGCTGCTCATCGACGACTTTATAGATAATGCGATATTTATTAAGCAGCAATTCCCTGATTGATTTATCTTTTATTTCAGGGACAGGTTTGCCAGAAGTTGGATAATTATATAATTGATCAATCCTTTCGAAAATCTTATTTATAAACCGTCTGGCCATAAGTGGAGAGTCCTGCGATATGTAATTTTCAATATCTTCCAGATCGTTATAGGCAGATTCGGTTATAACGATGGTTACTTGCTCCACTTATCAAAAAACTTTTGTTTCGCATCTTTAAAATCAAGCACCTTGCCTTCTTCTGCATCTTTAAGGCCTTTTTCAACCTTTTCAACAAATAATAGCTTTTCTATCAGCATTTCTGCATCAAACTCATCTTCAAACGAATCAAGGGTTTCAATAACTGTATTCTTTTTCATCGCTTATTAATTATAACACTAATATACAAAAACAAAACTTAACTGGTTGCGTTACGAAATAATAATCTCACATAGCGCGACTATGTTGCCATGTTCCAGGATATAAGTGGCCCAACCTTTTGCTAACGTAGGTAGTCCGGTAGTCCCGGAACAGTGGCTTACTGATTATCCCGCCCGTTCAAGCATTGCGCAACAGCCACGGTACGCTTGGGCAAGCGGGTCATTATTAAATACCTGAAGGTTTCCTATTTATAATTACCTTCATCCGGTTTTATTAAAAAATCCGGATGGATTTAAATTCCTTACCTTTTGTTTCAATTTTGATTGCGGCCCGTAACGAAGAGGCTAATATTTCCGCTTGCCTCAACGCGCTCATCAACCAGGATTATCCCAATGAAAAAATAGAAATATGGGTTGGAAACGACCAGTCGGAAGATGGGACTGCTATAATTATCAAATCATTTGCGCAGGCTTATCCAAATATCCATGCTTTAGAAATTGAGGGGTCTTTGAAACACCTGCGGGGTAAGGCAAATGTTTTGGCACAATTAGCAAAAAAAGCAAAAGGAGATTATTTGTTTATTACTGATGCTGATGTTATTGTTGAACCAACCTGGATAACATCAATGCTAACTTACTTTACAAGTTCTGTAGGGGTTATTACCGGGGTGACGGCTGTTGAAGGGAAGTCATTGTTTGCAAAGCTGCAAAATGCCGAATGGCTTTACTATACAGCTCATGGGCACAATCATGCACAAAGCGGAAGGCCGGTTACAGCAATGGGCAACAATATGGCTGTTAGCCGTGAGGCTTATTTTAAAACCGGCGGCTATGAAAATATCCCATTTTCAATTACCGAAGATTATGAGCTTTTTCGTAACATTCTAAAAAACGGGTTTATTTTTAAAACCGCATTCGAACGCAATGTTTTAGGATATACAAAGCCGCATACTTCTTTTAAAGGGTTACTTCATCAGCGTAAAAGATGGTTTACCGGTGCTTTTCAATTACCTGTTGGTCTCGTTATTGGCCTGGTGGGCCTTTGGGCTTTTCTGCCAATCCTGTTGCTGATTGTATATTTTTTTGGATGGAAAATTGCCACAGGCATTTTCTTTTTAAAGTGGATCACGGATATTTTCTTTCTTTTCAGAAGTTATAAACAGCTGCAATTACAGGCGGACATTGGCGTCTGGGTATATACACCCGTTTCTGCTATATGGAATACGATTTTCCTTTTTTACCAATTTTTGCCTATACCTGTTCAGTGGAAGGGGAGGAAATATCTTAAGGCATCCGTATCCTGACAAAGTGGTAGCATCCCGCTTGTCCAAGCATGCCGATTGAATGCCAATAATTTACGCGTCCAGCTTAAATTAATAAATGATTTTCGAAGGGCTTTCAGGACTGGAGCTGCTATACCAATATTCAAGGGCCGTGGGAGGCTCACTGATTATACGGTATTGCCGACTCAATGATAACTACGCTCCCGGGGCTTTCACTTTCATTAAGTAACGATTGACAGGTTGCTTTTGCCTGCGCCATATCAGGATGAGGGCCGATCACAACTTCTGTAATGCTTACTCCCGTATTCGGGTCAGTTACAAGCGGAGCCTCTAAATAGCTAATGGTTATATTATTTTCGACCGCTGATTTTATTTCGAGCGAAAGCGGATCAGGTGGCACATCCGTTGGGCCCGCCAATAAATTCGACCATGTATAAAATGCAATAATTCTCCATTCCTGTTCTTCATTAAGTGATGCATCTTTCAATAAACCTCCATAGTTCAGGATGTTCCTGTTGATCAATTTAATCTCCTTTGCAAACATTTCATGCCGTGGATCAAGTACACAGGTAGCATCTGACTGTGCGATGCTATAAGCATAATCCGAGGTGCTTGTTCCAACAATCATATTTATAATAAAATCCGTCTTTTCATTATCGTCATATATACATTGATAAAGACTTA
>Ga0206864_1086_pt1 | contig 31827 bp, 20 predicted proteins | sample Alteio_BWOrgCont_42_FD_152632 | JGI IMG/M metagenome (GOLD analysis project Ga0206864, IMG submission 152632) | Enriched cells from forest soil in Barre Woods Harvard Forest LTER site, Petersham, Massachusetts, United States -... | ecosystem: Environmental > Terrestrial > Soil > Temperate forest >...
AAACATAGCATTAACCTCGCATTAGGCGCTCATAATCGGTGAAAACCGACAAAAAACATAGCATTAACCTCGCATTAAACTATCATAAAACAAGCATTCCGTGGGCCTCGGCAGGTATTAAAATTAATTATAAATTGCTGAATATCAACAATTTTAGCTAATATCCGAACAACTCCAATGACCGGCATTTACCCCCTATACAATTTTTTTAGAACAAAAAAAGCGAATCCGGCCGTGATCATGTTGCCGCCGCGTGCTCGTCGTGTGCCGTAGCCTTATTCGACCCCTCCTCATGCGTGACTATCCGCGCTGGGAAAAAGAGGTGGGCTACCCCTGACAGGGACAAGGCATTTCTGCGCTGTGCTCCGTATGCAGGGCCGCCGCGCCGTTAATTTTTTACAGGTAATAGCTCATCGTGCCCGCCATTGCCATTAAAACTTTCGATTTCTATGAATTGTGTAAGCTAACATTGTTGACGCGTCACTCGTTTCCGGAGCTTCACTAATTTGTGACACTTCAAAACTCCCCCTCAAAAAAAGTCAGTTGATTAAAATCGGCATTTGCCGAAACGCTTGCAATGTTTCCGCCGTCAAGGCTAAACGAGCTGGTAACCCAATTTTCCGCCGACCCAATCATCCTATTTTGAATGCTGTGCTCGCCATCCAGTGCCGGAATATACTTCAGGTCTTCGTCGAGCCCCTTTCCGGTAGCTTTCGTCAGGGCTTCCTTTCGGGTCCAAAGCCTGAAAAATCGACTAACGGAATCGGTTTCGGCAATAAAACTTGCCTCCTCCGGGCTAAAATATTCCGCCATAATATCGTGAAAGTCGAAATCCAGGTTTATTTGTTCGGTATCAATTCCGACTGCTGATGGCGAGACGGCGAGCACGATCCTGTCGCCGGAATGTGAAATATTGTAAAAGAGTGGCGCATTTTTAATAAAAGGCTTTTTATTGTCGCCTGGTTCAAATTCAATTGCTTCAGGTGAGACGTTCAAATACTTTCCCAGGATCCGCCGGGTGGCGCCGCGGGCAATGATGAACCTGTTTTTGTCGTGAAGGTGGAGATAACGGCCCGCGCGTTTGATTTCCTCGCTGTTAAGAATTGCGGCAAAACCCTCCAAATGGGTTGCGTTGGAATTAATCCCTATCTTAAAGATATGGGTATCGCTATCCGGGATGAAGTTGCATTGGCTGGACGAAATCCATTGAACATCGCCCAGGAATTTGTTGGTTATTTTAATGAGCGTCATTTCACTTTCCCTGGACCTGGATAAACAAAAATTGGCCTAAGCCTGAAGTACCAGCGATCAGCCCGGGAATCGCGTTTAAAAATATCGCTTTATAATAAATCGACTTTAGCCTCTGTGTTCTCCGCGCTGGCCGCCGTGTTCTCCGTGGTTAACTTCGCCATCGTTCTTAAACACACACACTTAAGCTACCAGCAATTCTAAAAACAATTTCCTTGATCGATCAGCCCTTCAAAATAGATTCATCCAAACATTTCTGTAAAATGCTTGCAAACACCTTGTCATTCGGCGCTTTGAATATGGTGTTATGTTCTCCCGGAATTTTGTGGATGTTTACGCCATTCAATGCGTACGGTTTCCAGCCGAGGTACTCAAAATCATCCATGTAAAAAGTGCGGTTCTCAGCTCTGAATACCTCAACAGTGACATTATAGGGTTTTAACTGGTAATGTTTTTCTGCATATTCATTCATCACATCCACTTTATTGGAGTATCCGAAGATGCCGGTGCGGCTTTGATCTTTCCCATATTTCAGATTCCAGTAAAACCGGATGATCCTGCGTTTAATGTTCACCCCGCGTTCCATTATCTGGTATTTTACTCCATTGCTGAAGGTAAAGGTATACAACAGCCTTTTAATAAAGAAACGCGCTCTTTTGTAAAGTTTAACCAGTGGGGTGTCAAAGTGCGGCGAACGATAAGCATAAGTGTCAAACATGGCAAGCATTTTCACTTCTTTACCCATCGCCTCCAATTGCCTCGCCATTTCGAATGCGATGATCCCACCAAAAGAATATCCGGCGAGGGCATAAGGTCCGCTTGGGTTTTGTTCAAGAATGCTTTGGATGTAGTGGGCCGCAATAGCCTCTATATTGTCTAACGGTTCGTCAATCCCATTAAGCCCTTTTGCCTGCAGCCCGTAAACAGGCTGTTCTACAGACATATTCATCGCAAGGGTGTTAAATAACAATACATTCAGCCCGGCGCCGTGAACCATGTACAGCGGCATTTTGCTGCCCTTTGGTTTTATGGGTACAAGCGAGTCCCAGGTGATTGATTTGCCGGGCTCAAAGGTCTGCGCAAGCTTTTCAACAGTTGGCGCATCAAATAATGTAGCCAGGGGCAGCCTTTTGCCCGTCTCTTTTTCAATACGACCCATCACCTTAACGGCAATCAGCGAGTGTCCGCCCAATTCAAAAAAATTGTCGTGCACGCCGATTTTTTTCACGCCCAGGTATTCTATCCAAATGTTTGTAAGCAGCTTTTCAATGTCGGTTCTTGGCGCAACGTAGATATTGGTATCAACCGGGGCAGCGATACCATGTTTTCCCAGTGTCTTGCGATCCACCTTTCCATTTGGTGTCAGGGGCATTTCCGCAATTAAGATCAAATTGTCCGGAACCATGTAATCAGGCACCGATTTTTTTAAGCTGTCCTTCCAGCGTTGAATTAAGAATGCTGATTTGGAAGCATCAACGTCCGGATAAATTACAACAAATGCAACTAATTTATCCACACCGTTTTGGTCGGGCCGCGCTATAACCACGGCCTCTTTTATTTCTTTTTCTCTTGATAGCTGGAACTCGATCTCCCCGGTTTCAATTCTGTAGCCTCTTATCTTTACCTGCGAATCGATGCGGCCAAGGCATTCAATTTCGCCGTTCGGCAGGAATTTGCCCAGGTCGCCGGTCCGGTACATTTTTGCGCCGGGCACGCCCGAAAACCGGTCATCTACGAATTTTTCCGCGGTGAGCTCGGGCCTGTTTAAATAACCTTGCGCAACGCCGTCGCCGCCAATATATATTTCACCGGCTACACCTGGCATTAATGGGTTGGCAAATTTGTCTAAAATGTAAACCGACGTATTGTTGACCGGCCTGCCTACAGTTATTACTTTGTCATCGGCTTTTAATTGTTTAATGGTCGACCATACCGTAGTTTCAGTGGGACCATAAACATTCCACAGGGACGATGCGCGGGTTAATAGTTTTTGCGCCAGCTCCTGCGGCAATGCCTCGCCGCCGCAAATCACTTTAAGGGGTGTTGTTTCATCCCAGCCGGCTTCCAGCATTATCCTCCAGGTATATGGAGTAGCTTGTATTACCGTGATCTTATTTCCTTTGACAATATCGAGCAAGGCCCGGCCATCTTTAGCTGTCGCCGTGTCCGCCAAAACTATTTCAGCGCCGGCAAGCAGGGGGAGAAACAGCTCCAGCCCGGCAATATCAAAGCTGATGGTGGTCACTGCGAGTAATTTGTCCGCGGCGGTGATGCCCGGTGCATGCTGCATGCTCACCAGGAAGTTAACCAAATTGTAGTGCGCAATTTGGACGCCTTTAGGGTTTCCGGTTGAACCTGAAGTGTAAAGAATATAAACCAGGTCTGTTCCTTTTACATTGGCGCCGGGATCGGTTTTGTCATATTGATCAAGTGCCGGCCATTCATTTTCAACGATCAGCTCTTTTGCGTTTGACTCATAATAGCCTTTGTATTTCTCGGAGGTAAGCAATACCAAAGCCTGGGAATCATCCAGCATATAATTGATCCTGTTTAGCGGAAATTGCGGGTCGAGCGGCACATAAACGCCTCCGGATTTCATAATTCCCAATAATGCAACAAGCACATCGATCGAACGGTCGAGCGCAAACGCGACACGATCGCCTGGTTTTACCCCGTTCGCAATCAGGAGCCGGGCTAATTGATTGGCCCGCTCGTTTAGTTGTTTATATGAAATCTTTTGGTCACCAAAAGATACTGCTGTTTTTTCTGGAATTTTTTCGGCTTGATCGGATAGTAATTGATGTAAAGGTGTATGCATTGGATAGGGGTATTTCGTATTATTCCAGGCATTTAACTGCGTAGCTAGTTCTTCGGCATTTAAGTTGGGTATGTTTTTTATTAATATTTCTGGTTCCTTAACTAATTCCTGTAACAGGTACACAAATCCATCCATCATCCGCTTAATAGTTCCGGCCTTAAACAACTGGGTGTTGTAAGACCATTCCAATACGGGGGATTCATCGTGCCCGGCTATGTTTAAAAATAATTCAAAATTCTCATATTCCCGGGGATTGCTTGCCAACGTATGCCTCAGTCCATAAAATTCAACATCGTTGTCAAGCCCCATGTCAATATTAAACATCACCGGAACCAAGGGTATCCTCGAGGGGTCCCTGGCGATATTCAACTTTTTAAGCAAGCTGCCAAACGTATACAACTGGTGGTCGTAAGCATCCAGTACATCGGTTTTTCGTTGCTTCAGATAGCTTTTGAAAGAAATGTCCCCATTAGGGAAACTCCTTAGAGCCAGCAAATTCACGCAATGGCCCACTAAACCGAAGTTGCCTGTAGCGGATTGCCCGGCCGCAGGCAAGCCTACAATTATTTCATCCTGTCCTGTTAACTGGTATAAAAATACTTCGAAAGCTGCTAATAAGGTAGTAACAAAACTGTTACCGGTGTTTTTCCCCATTGTTTTGACGGCTTTCGCCAGGTCGCTGCCCATCACAAAATCTTCCCGGCTGCTTTTGTAAGTTCGTGTAGCCGGGCGGGGGAAATCAATGGGGAGGTTTAACAGGTGTTCGCTGCCCTTGAAAGTATTCAGCCAATATTCTTCGGTTTCTTTATAACCCGGGGTTTTGGCCAGTTTTGATTGTGAAACAGCGTAATCACTAAAAAGGGGAGCTTTGGGCAAGCTGATGTATTCATCTTTTGCGTAAGCCGAGTACAGTTTGCTCAAGTCCTGCATCATGATACCGATTGACCACCCGTCGCAAACAATATGATGCACCACAAATGTTAAATGATGTTCGTTACTGTTTAATTTAAAAAGCGATACTTTAAAAAGCGGGCCTTTTACCAGGTCGAAGGGGGTTAAAACGTCTTTTTTATAATAGGCTCTTGTAAACGCACCCTGCTGTTCAGGTGAGCGCGGGGATATATCCTGGTAATCAAAAGCAAGTTTTGCGGTCTTGTATATGCACAGGCTGGTTCCGTCGGCACTGAATGTCATCCGGAGCGCCTGGTGCATGTTCACCACATCCTGCAAGGCATTTTGCATTGCCTGCAGGTTGAGGGGCCCTGTTAAAATAAGGGAAAAGCATTCATTAAAAGCACAACTGGCAGCTGAATCGCCAATTATACATGATGCCCAAATCTCGGTTTGCGACTCGGTAGCCGGTGCAACCAATTCAATTTCAGGTCCTTCAAACGGATCAAATTCAATAGGGGTAATTTCGTAAACAGGAGCGCGGCTATCGCCACCGACCTTTAAAGGCGCGGGCGACAAATACGGCTCAACTCCTGCGAAAGGATCAAATTCAACAGGCTCAATGTCAATTACCAGGTTGCTTGTTTCCAAAATTAATGCGTGTTTAGTTTTACCTGTAAATATTTACCGGGGTTATTCGCGTCAACAATAAACCATCCCGGGTTTCCGTCTTTGTCGCGTCCCAATCTTGCGCCTCGGAATGGTACTTCCATCAGCGGGTTGTATTCTTCGTTAGCTGGTTCAGTTTGTTTTTTTGATGGGAGGAAGCCGACTTCAATTAATTCATAAACGCTTTCCCTGAATTTGCCTATTATTTTATCTACATCCTCTTTGGTATGCGATTCAGTTAAAAAGCAAGGGAAAAGGTCCCAAATGTGAATGCCTTTTTCGCGCATAAGGGTAAAAAGCAATTCGCCATAGGCTAACTCTTCCTTAAACTTAATCTTCCACAAGGATCCGAATGATGGCGCATAAAACGGAAGGCCCTCTTTTTCGCAGGTTGCGTTGAGCTCGGCAGCCAGGTATTTGGTAAGCGAATTCAAGCCCTGCTGCAAGGCGGGGCCTTTGGCTTTCATATATTCCAGCGAGGCTTTTCCTGCAGCCAATGCCAATGGATGACGAACAAATGTCCCTGCGAAATAAGTTACGCCGGCCTCGGGTTGCGAGTCGTCGCCATATTGCCAGAAACCCCCGTCAAGGGCATCCATATATTTTGCGATACCCGCGATCGCACCGATAGGCATGCCGCCTCCAATTACTTTTCCATAAGTGCCCAGGTCGGCCTTTACGCCGAACATGGCCTGTGCGCCGCCAGGATGCATTCTGAAGCCGCTGATCACTTCGTCAAAGATCAAACAGGTGTCTGAATCCCGGGTGATCTCCCTCACTTTTTTCAGGAATTCAACGGGTTGAAAATCCGGCCGGCGGCTTTGCACCGGTTCTACCAGTACCGCGGCAAGTTCATGCGCCCTTTCCAGTATGATATTTAACGACTCATCGGTGCCATAATCCAATATCAGCATGTTCTGTACCACCTCGGGCATTATGCCCGGTGCAGCCGGAATGGTTTTTAATTTCTTTGTGCCCCGCACAATTACCTCATCATTGATGCCATGGTAGGAACCGCTGAATGCAACGATCAATGTGCGGCCCGTTACCGTACGGGCAATCCGCATGGCGCCCAAAACAGCTTCAGAACCGGTGTTGCATACGGCCGCCCTGTCGAAAGAGGTAAGTTCAGCGATCATCCTGCACACATCGCCGGCAAGTTCGTGTTGAGGGCCAATTTCATAGCCATTTTCAACCTGCTGCAAAACCGCTTTTTTTAATAGGTCAACCTGGTACCCCAGGAAGTTGGAACCGAAACCGTTTAGCGCATCGATATATTCGTTGCCATCGATGTCCCAAACACGGCTGCCTTTAGAGCGATTTACGACAAGGGGATAAACTATTTCTTTTGTTAATGGCCTGAAACCGCTTACTACACGGGGGTCGGCCATATACGAGCGGTGTTTTTGTGTATAGGCCTTGCTCGAGGCGGTCTTTTTGTTGTACCGCGCGGTTAGATCTGCTAAAAATGCCTGTTGTTTTGCTGATAAGCCTTGTACCTGCTTCTCAATACGGGCGGTTGCGCCAAATGGTTTTTTTACTTCAATTTGTTCTTCAGGGGTCAGGTCGAAGCTTAAACCTTGTTTTATCGGCTCCGGTGGTTGCGGAACTACAGGAACAGCTTGCGGGGCGCCGTTATTCTGTAAAGCCGCCAGCTGACCGGCAAGCATTTGTATTTGTTGCGCGATCAGATCCAAAGCCGGGTTAGCCGCAGGGGAAGGAGCCGGAACAGCCGGGCTTTGATAAACGTGACCGTTATGTGCCGGTTGCTGTTGTGGCTTTGCTGCAATAACCTGTGGTTGAAAAGCCTCTTGCGGCAAATTGGCATCCAGGTACGCGGCCAGCAATTGAATGGTATTATATTCCTCGAACAACTTCCGGAAGGTAATTGGTACCTGGAACTCCTTTTTGAGGTTGGTGGCTATCTGCGTAAGCAAAAGTGAATCAAACCCGATCTCTAAAAAGTTAACATCGGCCGCAGCCGGGTCAATCTCGATGCCTGATGCGTCCTCGAATAATTCCCGTAATTTGTTCGTTAGTACTTCTTGTCTCATTTGTGTATTTTCTAAAATTGTGTTATCGGGCTCCGTCAGGGGTTGTATTTCGTTAGTATCGTTTATCGAACTTTGCGAAATGGGAGCTTCCAACCAGTATCGTTTTCTATCAAATGCGTAGACCGGCAAGGTCAGTTTTATTCTTTGTTGGCCATCGTAAAAAGCTTTCCAATCAAGCGCAATACCGTTAAGCCACAACTGGCCTAATGCCCTTAATACGGAATAATACTCCGTGGTTGTTTCATTTTTTTCAAATCCTGTTATTATCGGTGTTGCTTTATTACTAACCTGCTGCCTCGATAAGGTAGCCAGTACCGTTCCCGGGCCAACTTCAAGCAGTATACGCCCCTCGCTTTCCTGCAAGGTGTCCACAGCGTCGGCAAACCGGACGGTTTTGCGCAAATGCCGGGCCCAGTAGGAGGGATCAACCGCTTCAGCCTCAGTCATCCATTGTCCGGTTACCGTTGATACAAGAGGTTTTATGAGCGGATGCAGCGTCACGGATCTTACGGCGTCTTCAAAAGGTTTGACGATGTCATCCATCATAGCCGAGTGAAATGCATGGCTGGTATGCAGTAAGCGTCCGGGGATTTCCATCTCCTCCAGTTTGGCTGCGAAACTTTCAACCAACTTGTCAGGCCCGGCAACAACGCACAGTTTATTACTGTTAATTGCTGCGATCGACAGGCCCTCCGGCAGGAACATTTTTAATTGGTTTGCATCTGTTCTCACGGAAAGCATGCTTCCTTTCTCCACTTCGCTCACCATTTTTGCGCGTGTTGATATCAGCAGCAATGCGTCTTTAAGGCTAAATACCCCGGCAAAATGCGCGGCGACAAATTCGCCGATGCTATGCCCGGTAAATATGGTTGGTTGCACACCCCAGCTCATCCACAATTTAGCCATTGCGTACTCCATGATGAATATGGCGGGCTGGGTGTAAAAAGTGTTTTTTATTTTTTGTGCCGATGTTTCATCAACTTCAGCCGGATAAATTATTTCGAAAATATCAGCCTGCGGCGTATCTTTCAGCAAATCGATACATTCGTCAACGGCAGCTTTGAACGCCGGTTCAGCATCATACAATTCCCGGCCCATATTTACGTACTGTGAGCCCTGGCCCGGGAACATGAAGACTATTTCAGCGGCCTTTGCATTTAATTTTTTGATGGTCGACAATTCCGGCTTTTCGGCAGATAGCTTAGCGATAAGTTCTTCACGATTAGCCGCTATCACAAATTGGCGATGGCCAAGTTCTGCCCTCGTCGCGCTTAGGCTTGCTGCAATATCGGCCGCTTTGATATCGGGCTGCTTGGCCGCATAATCCGAAAGCTTTTTGCCGTAATTGCCCAGGCTGGTTGCCGTTTTGGCCGACCAGGTGACAAGTGATAAAGGCTTTGCTTCTCCTGAGGTTTGTGGCACACTTTCAAACTCTTCCACAACAACGTGGACGTTTGTGCCGCCAACCCCAAATGAACTTACGCCTGCGCGCCTTTTTTCTTTTGAGTCCCAGCTATTCAGCCCGGAATTGATATAAAACGGACTGTCGCCCAGGTTGATATGCGGATTAAGCTTATTATAATATAAAGTAGCTGGTATATGCTTATGGCGCATGGACAAAACTGTTTTGATCAAACCAGCTACGCCTGCGGCGGCCGTTAAATGGCCGAGATTGCTTTTAACAGAGCCAATGGCACAATAGTGTTTTTGTTCCTGTTCGCCAAAGGCCAGCATCAGGCCTTCTATTTCAATCGGGTCGCCTAATGGTGTGGCAGTGCCGTGGGCCTCAATATAACCGATCGAAGACGCGTCAACACCTGCATCGTTTATTGCCATTGCAATAGCGCCCGCCTGGCCTTCTGCGCTTGGGCCGCCAAAACTGGCTTTATCGGCCCCGTCATTATTTACCCCTATGCCTTTTATTACGGCATGGATGGTATCACCATCGCGTTTGGCATCTTCCAATCCTTTCAAAAGTACGATGCCTGCTCCATCACTGAAAACAGTGCCGCTGGCGTCGGCATCGAATGGCCGGCAATGGCCGTCGCGGCTCATGATCGACCCTTCTTCATAAAAATACCCGCTTTTTAGCGGTGAAGTAATCGAGGCTGCACCGGCAATAGCCACATCGCATTGTCCCTCCCGGATGCTGTTAACCGCTTGCGCTATAGCCAGCATCGACGTTGAACAGGCCGAATAAACCGCTACAGCCGGGCCTTTCAGGTTAAACTGGTAAGCAGTCCGTGTCGCTATGTAGTCTTTTTCGTTTAGAAGCCTTACGTTGAATTGACCTGTCTTTTCCACGAGGTCGGGATGCGCTAACACGTTATTGGTATAATAAGTATTGTAACCGCAGCCGGCAAATACGCCAACGGAGCCACTGTATTTTTGCGGCAGGTAACCGCTGCTCTCCAAAACTTCCCAGGCGAGCTCGAGGAACACCCGCTGCTGCGGATCCATTAATGTGGCGCTGCGGGGATTAAACCCAAAGAACTCTGCATCAAACTCGTCCGCATGGTCCACCAGGCCCCTTGCTTTAACATACCAAGGATCGTTTTTTACCGAAGAAGGGATGGAAGGATCGAGCTCATCGGTGCTAAAGAAGCTAATGGCTTCACGCCCTTCTGCCAGCAGTTCCCAAAACTCTTCAATATTTTTTGCGCCCGGAAAACGGCCAGCCATTCCAATGATAGCGATGTCGCGGTTCCCGGTGTTATGTCCATTTTTCTTGCTTTGCGCAACGATTGTTTTTTTAGAAGCGCCGCTCAGCCATGCTGCTATGCCCGCGATTGTCGGAAATTGGTATAATTTGGTAATAGCGACCTCGTAAGCAAACTGTTGCTTTAAAGCAGCCACAGCTTTCAGCGCGAGCAGCGAATTGCCGCCCAGGTCAAAGAAGTTATCGTCCGCTCCGATAGTGTCAAGCAGCAGCAGACCCATCCATACCTTCGTGATATTTTTCTCCAAACCGCCGGCGGGAGCCTTGTACAGTACATTAAGCTGTGGCCTCTTATAGTCGGGCTTTGGCAGGTTTTTTCGGTCGACTTTGCCACTACTGGTTTTCGGGAGTTCATCCAGCCATACGTAGGCCGAGGGATGCATAAAGTCGGGTAGCCGTTGTTCTACGCTTTTGCGTACATGATCGGTAGCCTGATCTCCTTTTGCCGACACCATATAAGCAACCAGCCGTTTCTGGCCGGGCACATCTTCGCGGGCAACTACTATAGCCTGTTGAATGTCGTCCAATTGATTAATTAACACCTCTATTTCGCCTAATTCAACACGGTTTCCGCGAATTTTCACCTGGGTATCCCTCCGCCCGAGGTACTCGATATTGCCATCGGAAAGGAAGCGGGCGAGGTCACCGGTCCGGTAAATGCGGATGTTAGTATCTTCGTTTTCTTTCCAGTCGATAAATTTTTCGGCGGTCATGCCCGGGTTGTTCAAATATCCGTCGGCCAGGCAAAGCCCGGCGGCACAAAGTTCCCCTGTTTCGCCATAAGGGACTTTTTTCAGTTCTTCATCAAGTATGAGTATTTCCGTCTCGTCAATCGCGATGCCAATTGTTGGCAGTGCGGGCCAGTTCGCCGGATCGCCGTCGAGTTTTAATTGGGTTATTACATGGGTTTCCGTCGGGCCGTATTGGTTGTACAAAACGCAGCCTGGCAACGCGGTGAAAAACCGTACAACCTGTGGGGTTACCTTCAGCTGTTCACCGGCAGTCATCACCTCTTTCAAACAAACCGGGAAATGCTTTTCAGCATCGGCGGCCTCGGTCAGGTACTGCAATACCACGAAGGGCAGGAATATCCTGTTGATCTTATTTTCTTCAATATAATTGAGTAGGCGTGGGGGATCCACCCGCAAGGTTTCATCAACCAACACCAGCGTTCCGCCTGTGGTCAGCGTCGCAAATATCTCCTGGAACGAAACATCGAATGTCAACGGGGCAAACTGCAGGGTGTTAAAGCCGGTTGTCGACGCAGAGTGTTTTTGCTGCCATTTTAATAAGTTGACAAGCGCCGCGTGTCCCATGGAAACGCCTTTTGGCGTACCGGTCGATCCCGAAGTGTATAAAACGTAGGCTGCTGACTGGCTGTCCGGTATTGGCTCCACGGCTCCATATTCTTCGTCCGAAGCTAAAACATTTAATCCTATCGATTCAAAAAAATCTTTTTGGCGGGATAAGGAAAGACAAAGATCAACGCGCGAATCCGACACGATTTGTATTAAACGTTCTTTCGGGTATTCCGGGTCAAGCGGCATATAGGCTTTGCCCGATTTTAAAATAGCCAGCACACTGATGATGGTTTCAATACAACGGTGCGTGCTTACGCCGGCAACCACAGACGCTGGAGATTGAGCATAAATGGCGGCAGCCAGCAGATCGGCTTTTTGCCCCAGTTCTTCATAAGTTAAGTGCTTGTCACCAAAAATAACGGCCCGCTGATTAGGTGTTTTGCTCCTTTGATCCTCAAAAAGATGATGAACAAGCAGCTTACTGCTCGCGGTGGTGGCGTCTTTACCGTTATGTGTTCCCATTGACCAATCCTGGTTAAATCAATCGTTATTCTGATAAACAGGGGTTTCGATTAAAGAATAATTGGTTTCTTTATACGAAGATTGTGTTAATTGGTTGTAGGATAAACAAAAACAACTTGTCGTCGTTATCCCACTTCAACGGCTCACAATCTGGATCAGCTATATTGTCATCTCCGTTAATTTGTCTTCAATTCGTGAAATTCGTGTTAATCAATTCGTGAAATTCGTGTCAATCAATATCTTTGGCCAGGATGATGCGGAAATTTTTGTCACTTTTCATTATAGCGCTTGCTGCTCAGCTACCCGCGAAAGCGGGCTTTGTGTTTGATAATAATTGTGTGGAGGCCTATAAAGCGATATTGGATCTAAGAATTACGGATGCCAACACCTTAATTCAAAAAGAAAAGCAGCAAAACCCGCAAAATGGAATAATTATATTGCTTGAAAACTACATCGATTATTATTCATTGACTGCTTCTGACAACAGACAAGACTATGATCGGTTGATTGATAACCGTTCTGCACGAATATCGGAACTGGAGAAATCCGACAATAATTCTCCATTTTACTTATATTCCCAGGGGCAGGTTTATCTTCAATGGTCGTTTTTGAAGTTGCAATTCGGCGATTTTGTTTCGTCGGCTTTTGATGCTAAGAAAGCGAAAGGGCTATTGAGCGATAACGAGGAAAAGTACCCCAATTTTGTGCCGGACCAAATCAGTATGGCGCTGATAAACGTGATTTTCGGTTCAATTCCCGCAAGTCTTAAAGGAATTACCCGCTTTATGGGGATGACCGGAAACGCGCAGGCGGGTGTAAAAAAACTGGAAGATATTCATGATCAGCTTCGAAGATCAAAACTTGGATTTTATAATAGCGAGGTGATTTTTTATATCTGCACCACGGATATTAACGCTTTACATAATCTTAAGGACTACTCGAAGTTAATTTCCTATTTGTCGGAAATGGACGAAAGTAGTTTGTTAAGAGCTTATCTTCAGGGATATATAGCCTGGAAGACCGCTCATAACGATGATGAGATTTCGTACCTCGAAGCCGCGCCGAAGTCAGCCGCATATATTACAGCGCCTTCTCTGGACTATATGCTGGGTTGTGCCCGGCTTAACCGCCTAAGTAACGACCCGCCGCAGCTCCTATTTGATTACGTTAAAGAGTCCCGCAACGCCAAATATATCAAGGACGCTTACCTGAAGATAGCCGATTACTACTTTTTACAGAACGATCCCGGCAAATACGAGTATTATCTGAAAATGGTAAAAACGCACGGTAATACCGCCGACGAAAAAGATCAGCAAGCGCTTTGGGAAGCTAATGATGCCAAGCCCGATGCCGACCTGCTAAAAGCCCGGTTTTTTTTTGACGGGGGTTATTACGCTAAGGCCCTGGCCCAATTGAGCGGTAAAAGCGAAGCAAGCTTTACTTTGTTACGGGACAAGATAGAATACAACTATTACCTTGGGCGTATTTATGACAGGACAGGAAAATACAACGACGCAATTGAAAACTACCAGCGGGCTATAACTTTGGGCAGAGGCACAAAATACTATTTCGCTGCAAATGCAGCCATTAGTATTGGGCAGATATTTGAAGATAAAAAGGATTACAAGAGGGCAGGCGAATATTATAACCAGGCACTGGACATGACCGGCCACCAGTACCAAACAGATGTAGATAACCAGGCCAAAGCAGGGTTAAAAAGAATTGGGCAATAAATTCTGAATTAATTTGGTTCCCGTGTATAGCGGATATTATTCTTTATCGACTGCAGGTGATGTTTGTTCACCGTTCGCTTTAACGTTTCAAAATCAAAACCCTTGTTGGTCCCGCAGTCCAGCAGGTTGAAATATACTGAAGGTTTGTAGCCTTCAAAGTATTCGGTGAGTATGCTGCTCCAAATAAGCTGGCAATTGCCTTTTGTTCTGGTCACAATCTCGTAAAGTCCGTCCTTAAAATCAATATGCCTTACATAGGCCGATTCAAGCTCTCCCTGCGGATAAAAGATCAGCAGGTTGCCCGGCTCGTCCAATAAGGATGCGGCATAGGTTAATGATTCATCAACCGACTTTTTCCCCGGGTCAACCGAAAAACTGCCCGCGTACTTCAGCCACCACTTTTTCTCCATCTGCTTTTTTACCGACATGGAGTACAAGCCTTTCAGTTTTTGTTTTTTGTTGATGTAGCTGAAACACAGGTAATAGGCAAAAAAGCCATCAAAAAAACCAAAGTGATTGGTCATCAGGATGTAGGAATGCCCCGGTTTGATATCGATATCATTAATGATCATTTTATTGAACCTTTTCCTGGAAAACCAGAGGACGGGCCAAATCAAAAACCGGTATAACCGAAACGGAATAGGCCTCGCTTTAATGATCATCTTAGTAAATTGCTCAATTTATTAACAAAATCTTGTTTTATCATTTCGTGGCCTTCATCCAGGATAACAACTTTGGCATTTTTTAACTTTGGAATAAGTCTGTCACCAATACGCGGCGGAAACGACTTATCCCGTTTGCCAAATATAAATATGCTCCGGATATTATTTTCTTCAATTGCGTTTATGAGCCTTGTTTCATCGGTTTCCAGGAAACGCAGATAGGTGAAGCAGGCGTAAAAGTTAAACCGGAGGTCCGCCGTACCAATCTCATTGAACAGGATATTGTATTCGTCCTGGTTAATAATGCGTAGCTTTTTAAAAAGCTTCAACATATTAAGCAGCATATTTTCACTCAACGCCATCTTTTCCAATAGCTTATTGCCTGTTTTTCTTTTACTGAAAAAGCGGATCAAATTGCCCGGTTCCAGCGATGAGGGAGCAATAACGATAAATTCCTCTACTTTTTCGGGCATTTCCTCAACCACGATCGTAGCGTAATGCGTCCCCATTGAATAACCAATTACCGAAAAGCGGCCAATACCCTCATGTTTGCAGAAATCCGTAATCAGTGTTGCAAGCGCAGATTTACTGATGCCTTGTTTTACGGTTGGCAGGCTTTGGTCTTTTAGCTTCGTCTCTTTATGAAAAAAAAGGTCTAACCCATAAAAAGTATATGTTGAACCCAAAGACACCTCGAGCAGCCGGAATTGTTTACCATGCATCCCGTAACCATGAAAACACAACATGCTTTTCGCGCCTTCGCCGAATTTGTAATAGTGCAGTTTTATGAAGTCATTTTCAAAGTAATGGTCAGTCATCATGTGTCAAATGTCGGCATCTATTAAAGCGATCGCCCAGGCATAATCCCCATCGTGCGAGATGGTTAAACTTATTTTGTAATTTTTAGGATGATCATGTAGGATAACTTCGGGCTCGCCGGCTGTTTTTTTCCGGATGATCTCAATTTTTTTCCAGCCTAAGGTCATGTCATCAACTTGCTTTAAGGCTTTGTAAACAGCTTCCTTGGCCGCCCAGGTCGACGCGTAACGCAGCAATGAATCGGCAAACTGCTCGCAATACTTTACTTCCCCGGCGGTGTAAACCTTTTTTATAAACAGATCGTTCAGGGAATTATTGAAATCGGGCACAAACACCAGGTCATTGCCGATGGTAAAGTGCTTCCCGGAAGCTAACTTATTAACCGATTGGTAAATTTCATTCTCCATCAACGCCAAGTCCCATAATATTGAAACCGCCATCCACGTAATGGATGTTTCCGGTCACTTTTTTTGACAGGTCCGAGAAATAGTAAAGAGCCGCATCGCCGACATCAGCCGCATCGATGTTTCCCAAAGGAGCAGTGAATTTTCCGATTTTCCGAAGCTTTCGCACACCGAATATTCCGCCGGACGAAGTGGTCATTACTAAACCGGCTGATAGCGCATTTACCCGCACACCCAGGTTCCTGAAATGGCTGGCAAGATAGATCATAATATTCTCCAAAGCCGCTTTATTAATGGCCATGCCCGCATATCCGGGAAATACCCGTTGCGAAGCATTATAGGTAAGGGTTAAAACGGATGCGTTGCTTGCGAAATAAGGCGCCGCCACGCGACAGATCCGGAGTAACGAGTATGCGCTGATATTAAAAGAATCGGCTAAGTCTTCAAAAGGAATGTCGAGGTAGGAGGGGGGCGGCTCATCGCTTCCCGGCAAGCTATAGCACATCACGCTTTGGGTGCCAAAAGCAACTGCGTGCAACACATAATCGATAAGCCCGGCTTTTTGACGAACAAGTAGAATGAAAGTGGTTATTTGTGCCTCGTCCCGGACATCAACTTCTGCGGTTAGGCTTTCGTCCATCCCGTTTTGCTGCATCAGGTATTTTACTTCATCTTTTGTATCGGCAACGTAGCTTAGCGCAACTTTGCAACCCGATTGATGAAGTTTTAAAGCAATTGCCCAGGCTATGGAATTTTCATTCCGCACGCCAAATAGTACAGCTACTTTGCTTGTATTATCTATCATGTTATATCCCTTGCCAGCATTAATGCGCTGTTGGTGCCGCCAAACCCATAATTTAAGCAGGCAATCCTGTTGATCTCTTTTTGAACCGCTTGCTGAGGTACAAGATGGCGATATTCAGCCAATGGCTTTTTTGGGCCGCTCCAGCTCCCGGCCTTTTGGAAATTTTCTAATTCCGGGCTGAGCGTAGTTGAATTTAAACACGGTGAAACCGTTTGTCGCTCCAGCATCAGCAACGCGGCGATAAATTCCACAGATCCTGCCCCCCCAAGCATATGCCCGAACTGTGATTTTGGGGCTGACAGATGATAGCCGGTTTCGCCCAATGTATGTACTACGCTTAATAATTCAACCGAATCTCCAACCGGAGTTGAAGTGCCGTGCATTTTAACAACATCGGGTTTGATGCCTTTATCGGCCAAGAGACCGTTCCACATGCGCAGTTGCCCGCCAAACGACGGGTAAAACATGTCGCCGTCACCGTCCGAATTGTTAAAATATTCCTCAATCACACCCAATATCTTTGCTCCACGGGCCTTGGCCATCTCGTATTCTTCCAGGGCAACAATACCTGCCCCGAAAGAGCACACAAATCCGTTACGCTGTGTATCGAATGGCCTTGAACTTTCTTCCGGACTAAAGCCTTTGCTCAGGATCATCATCCCGTCGAAACCGATAAATGTTTCCAGCGATGTGCTCTCCAGGCCCCCCGCGATTACCCTGTCCTGCATGCCATATTTGATCAACCGATAGGCATAACCAATATTGCCCAGGCCTGTCGCACAGGCCGATCCGATCGCTTCGCAAACACCTTTTGTCTTCAGCAGGCACGAGATGTTGGCTGCGTCGCGGTAAAACATAGTCCGGTCCACCGTATGCGACCCTGCCGCGCGGGATTTCGAGCCGTTAACAAAAAAATATTGCCAGGCTACCCTTAATATCACATTCCCCGCCCCGCCTGATCCTACTACTACGCCTGTTTGCTCCGATTCAGTCTCTTGCGCCGTCCAGCCGGCCATCTTTATGCTCTCTAATGCACCCAGCATGCCCCAAATACTGCCCATATCGGCGGTGGCAAGATTGATATCCGGTATACGCCCCAGCTTATCGATATAGGTTTCGGGATAGGCATCGGCGATAGGCGCCAGCACAGCTTCCAGGTCCATTTCATCCTCGGTGATAAAGCCGGATACAGAAGAGCGCATTTGCTTTTTATATTGAAGGGCCAGCGGCCACTCACGTACCAGGCTTTGGTTTGAAAATAGCTTGTCTCCAAATTCATCCACACCTTTACAGGTAGGGAAAGCCCCGCCCATACCCACCACGGCCACTTTTCGTCCCGGACTTTGCATAACTTAACTGTTTTCGCCCCTTTTTTTAACTGCTATGATCAAGTCAATAATATCTTTAACCTTCGAGCCCATCCGGTCGATATCGTCATCGTCAAATTCAATTCCGAATTTATGCTCCACCTTGGCTGCTATATTGATCAGCTCGGTTGATGGTGTGCTCAAATCTGTCAAAAAATCGGTTTCTTCCGTAACACCTTCTAACTTAGCAGGGTCGATTGTTCTCACTGTCCTTAAAACTTCCAACAAACCCTTAAGTATTTCTTGTCTTTCTTGTTCCATTATTCTGCTAACTTTTTAAACTGTTCAACCAGGATAGCGCGTCCTGTTATACCGGTTAATTCCGCCACTAATTTAAAATCTTTGCTAATATCATACTTTAATAAACGCTCATCGGTAAAATCCTTAAAATATTCATCGAGGTCGAGACCCTTTGGTGATTTATAGATCCGGCCGTCGCACACCATCTGGCGCCATTTGTAAAAAGTAATGTTACCTATGCTGATAAAGGTATCGCCTAACTCCAGGTAGTTATGAAAACTTACGCCCCCTATGCTAATAAAGGCAGGAATAAATTTATCTCTTAAATCATCCGGCAAACATTGATTCTTACGGCATTCCAAAAAAGTGGCGCACGAAACAACAGAAGCTTGTGCAAATGCTTCCACCTGGTCCACACCTCTGAAAATGTCGAAGTGGTCTTCCACATCTCTTTCTTTTGGCGAATAGCTGGCTATAACCCCTTTATTGGGCGAATGCCAGTGATACTTATCTACAAGCCGTTTCGTGGGCCCATGTACCAGCATCTGCCGCGGGTAAATATCGACCAGCGACCCGTGAGCTATAATTTCAGCAAACTCTTCCCTGTCGTCTGTCATAGTAAACCGCCGTTGATGTGAATGTTTGTGCCGTTTATGTACGACGCTTCGTCCGAAAGCAAAAATGCGACAGTAGCTGCAACGTCGTTTACGCTGCCAAATCGTTTTGCCGGTATCATGTTTAAATATTTTTCTTTGATGGCTTGCGGAATGGCCGCTGTCATTTCGGTTTCAATAAAACCCGGCGAAATGCTCAATACCCTGATGTTATGGGTTTCATTCAGTGCTGCGGCTTCCTGGGCCAGTGACCTGGAAAGGGCAGCTAATCCGGCTTTTGTTGCTGCATAAACGGACTGAAATGCGTTGCCGCTTTCACCAACTACCGAGCTCACATTAATGATAACTCCCCGGTTTAGCAGGCCAAATATCTTCATCGCCGTTTTACATATCAATATTGGCGCTCTTAGGTTTACCCTAAGCATGGTGTCTATTTCGCGTTCAGGCTGAAAATTCAATGGTTTATCAAACGTAACACCTGCATTGTTGACCACCGCATACAGGCTTTCGCCGTGTTCTTTTTTTAACAATTTGCAAAAATCGGATAATTGTTCATCATCGGCAAAATCAGCACATAGCAGATGGCTGCCGGGTATTGTTTCGGTAAAACTTTCTTTTTTTGTAGCGTGCAATATTAACTCGTAGTCTGGCGATAATCTTTTCGAAATGGCTAACCCCAATCCCTTACTGGCGCCGGTAATTAATATTTTTCTTCTCTCCATAGGGGATAATACCCGGTTATATTATTTGGCCGCAATATAACAAAATAACCGCTAACAAACCGCCGGGCCAATGAGGCTTTTTGCTTCCGCTATGTATGGCGGCTCCAATCCGGCGGGCTGAATGTTGTTTAATAGCAGACAAATTTTGAAAAATATGTTAAAAATTTAGCTTACATTTAGTACTTAAAACTGGTTTTATATTAATTTATATATATTCCTATTAACTAATGTAGACCAGAACAGACGCACCTAATTAATTGTTAATGGTAAAAAAGACGATCAGGAAAGTCTTTTTTTGCTTGTGATTTGAAAATTTCTGAACTAAACTATTGAATTATGCCCCGGATCATTTTCAACCGATACCTTTTTTTGAGGACGCCTGCCTTAAGTTACCTCGACTATGAATCATCCAGCCTGGCTGATTTGCTAAAAGAACAGTTCTTTCAATCGGCTGTATTTTTTGCGAGTGAAAGCCTGTACACCGAACTGAAAAGATGCGGGTTTAACTACCAGTTGTTAGATAGCAAAGTCAAGCTGAGCCTTCAAAAGTATTTTAACCGCATGTGTCACCGGCCTACACCTTTCGGCATGTTTTCAGCGTTTACCTCACTCACCTGGAATATGTTCGAAGATTCGCAGGATTGTACTTTAGAAGACGGCGGTCAGGTGTATATCAACCCCGATTTTCAGTTTACGGCAGATCTTGCAAGGCGAATGGAGGAATCGGGTGAATTCGGCAACGTAAGGTACTATTTAAACAGCGCTATTTATTCCATTAAAGGTGAAAAGCGATACCTGGCTCAATACTACGACAGCAAACAAAAAAAGACAGATTTTTTTATTAACTCATTCGAAAACAACCGGCTTTTGAGCAAGTTGTTTAATTTCTGCGTAGAGGGAAGAACCAAACAGGAACTGATAGCCTGGCTCAACAAGATCGTTGACGATCGGGACGAGGTAGTAAGTTATATAGATGACCTTCTGAAAGAGGGAATATTGGTCCCGGAACTTTGTCCGAATATGTCGGGCGAAAAATATTTTGAGCGCTTGACAAGGATCACTACAGAAAATGATAGCAACAGCGGTTTAGCACGGGAAATAACAGCTTTTGGGGAACTACTGAGCGATATTCGGGAAGAGAACGGGCCTGACATAAAAAAAATGGCAGGTAACGATCTGTATTCGCTTGGAAAAAAGAAATTCAAATCGATGTTTTATGTCGCATATGAAAGGAGTTCACAGTCGTCCCTGGAAAAAAAATACCAGGGATTTGTACATGAGGGCCTGGATTGCTTAATAAAGCTTAATAATGACGAACCGATGAAATCACTCACTGATTTCGTGACCAGGTTCAGACGACGATACGAAGATCAGGAAATACCCATATTGCAGGCGCTTGATCATGAAGCCGGGATAGGGTACAAGGGCCTGGAAAACAATTTGGTGCCAAGCGAACTGTTGGATGGCATACAACTCGACCTGCAATCGAGCAGTATAAACTTTAACTGGACCCCGGTGCACGAACTATTCCTGTCAAAATTAGCTGAAATTTCACCAGGCGAGACCATCGTTATTTCTTCTGCTGATTTGGGAAGGATAAAGAGCCAAAACCAACTCAGGATCCCACCAAGCTTTTCGGTAGTATTCAGGGTGTTTAATGATAAGGTGTGGATTGAACAGGCCGGCGGCTGTACAGCCACCGCATTGTTAGGCAGGTTTACCCTCTTTAATGAAAAGGTTGTCGAAGAGGCTCGCTATGTTGCGGCAATAGAGGAAAAAATTAATGAGGACGTGATATTTGCCGAAATATCCTGCTTTAACGATGAACACGCGGCCAATATAAATTCTAACGCAGGTATCAGAAATTATGAAATTCCAATTGGTGTCCATTCGACGTATAACTCCGACAATATCATCAGCCTGTCCGACCTGACGGTTTCGGTCATTGGCAGTCATATTTTTCTAAGGTCCAAAAGATTGAACAAAATTGTCATACCCAGGCTCAGCTCTGCATTCAATTACAGCAGGAGTGAGCTTACTGTTTTCAGATTTCTGTGCGATCTGCAATACCAGGACTTAAAATTCAACTTTAGCATTGATTTTCGGTCGTTGCTGCCTGGTCTGAAGTATTACCCTCGGGTGGAATACAAAAATTGCGTACTCTTTCCCTCCACATGGATTCTGGGTGTCGACGAAATAACCGAGCTTATGAACGCACGGGGAGTGGATTATTTCCGCAAAATGACGGAAAGAATAGGATTAAAGAAACGTTTTGCGCTTACTGAAGGCGACAACCAACTTTTGTTTGACAGAGATAATTTGCAATCCGTCGACTTATTTCTGAAAGTAATAAAAAATAAAAAGCAGGTGATATTGCAGGAGGTGTTCATAGATGAACAGTCCAAAGTCAGGGACAGCCGGGGAAAACCATTTATCGGGCAATTTATTGCATCGGTATTTTCCGACGAAGTGACGTACCCACAAGAGACGATCACCAGGATGAAAATATCAAAAAATAAAGCGAGACGTATCTATTTACCCGGGGATGAATGGATTTATTTTAAACTATATTGCCATCCGGCAGTTTCAAACGCTATCCTTATTAAAGACGTTAAACGTATTATAGCCACGCTGAAAAGGCAAAAAATATTAAAGAGTTGGTTTTTTATCCGTTACGCAGACCCGGATAATCATTTAAGAATTAGAATACACATCAATCCCGACGATGCTGCTAAGGTGGTGAGGTATTTTGAAAGAAGCATGCGGACACAAATGGAGAAGGGAAGTGTGAACAATCTTACCGTGGATACCTATAAAAGAGAATTGGAACGGTACGGTAACGATACCATCCAATATGCCGAGAACGTCTTTAACGCCAGTAGTGAGCAGGTGATCAGTTATTTAAAAAACCTGAAGATGCTGCAACCCGAATTCTCGGAATTTCACATGGCGATTATATCGGTTGATGCATTGCTTACGGTCCTTTTTAGTGAGAATTCAAAAAAAGTGGAACTCCTCAAATTGATGCACGATGGCATGAAGCGTGAATTTGACGATAATAAACAGTTGAAATTTCAATTGGACAGTAAATACCGCGAGTACTCCGGCTTTTTCAACAATATAAATAAGAGCAGACCTGTAATTATCGGGCTGATAGGCAAAAAGGAATTTGAAAATTATCTGGCGGCGCTGAAATTGTTAAAATTAAACATATCAAATCCCACGACGGCAGAGATGATGAAACTTGCCGGAGACTTGATACACATGGATCTAAACCGCTTATTTAACGATCGTCAGCGCAACCACGAATTTATTATCTATTACCTTTTGTACAAGTATTACTTGTCAGTCGAGGCAAGAAAAGGGAAAAGCTTAATTCCCTTTGCGCCCACTTTTAAGGGTTTTGGCGTTGATCATGTTGGTGAAAGCCTCCTTAAATGAATTTCCGATAGGTAATTCTATTTTGGACGTTAACACAACGCTATTTCCATCGATGGATTTAATTTTGTCGACATTAATGATATAAGATTTATGGATTCTGATAAACCGGGTAGCCGGTAACGATTTTTCAATTTCGTTCATGGATAAGTAGGTAACATGTTTGTCATCGGGTGTGTGGATCACGATGTAGTTTTTAAGTCCTTCTACGAAAATAGTATCCGAATAGCTCAATTGTATAGCTTTTCCACGGGCGCCAGGATTGATAAAAAAATAATCATTTTCGCGTGGTGGTTCTACCGGTTTTTGCAGTTTGATAATGTTTTGAACTTTGCTTATCGACTTGGCGAAACGTTCAAAGGAAATTGGTTTCAGCAAAAAGTCAGCGGTGTTTTTATCAAAGGCTTGTACGGCATAATTTGGAAATGCGGTAGTGAAAATAATGGCCGAATTGGTCCCTATGATATCGGCAACATCAAGGCCCGACAATTCCGGCATATCAATGTCTAAAAATATAATATCGATTTTAGTCGTTGAATTAACGATCTCCCCGACAGCTTTAACCGGATCTATGTTGGCGCCAACCAGGGTTAGCCCGGGGTAGCGGTTTATGTAACCGACAAGGACCTCAACGGCATGTTCTTCATCATCAATTACATAGCAGGTATACATGGGTATTATAGCTGAATTTTTAACGTGGATTTATACGCATGGTCATCATCCTCAATCTCCACTTCATATTTATGGTACATGGCCAGGCGATTTTTTATGTTTTGGATACCAATTCCGTGGCTTCGCTCGGTAACTTTTTTCTTCTTAAGGTTGTGGGTTACAAATGTCAGATTATTTTCATCAATAGTGGCAATAATTTTCGCCGGAAAAGCCTCGTTCAGCAAATCCCCATATTTAAACAGGTTTTCCACTACGGTAATCAATACCAATGGTATAATGCGCAGTCCCTCCGGGTCCCCGTTTATAGTAAAATCAATGCGTAGGCGCTGGCTGAATCTTGCCTGGTTGAGTATAATGAAATTAGCAATGTGCTTTAATTCCGATTCCAGTGGAACCTTCCCGTCTTCATCTGAATTAGTAAGGGCGTATCGCATAATTTCAGAGAGCGTCATAAAGCTGCCGGCTACCTGCTCACTGAATTTCAACACAGAGTCTCGAAGGAAATCTAAGGTATGCAATAAAAAATGCGGGTTAACTTGCGACTTGAGGTAGGCGTTCTCCGTCGCAAGCAGCGTCTTTTCGAGCGTTTGGTTGCGTATTTCATCCTGTAGCTTTGCTTGTTCAAGATCGTCAATCTTTTTTGCATTGTAATAGGTTGAAAGGGCAAACCAATAGCCGGTGCTTAAGCCAACTAAATACACTGCCCTGAAAATGGAGTTGGTGACGAAAAATCGATAACTAATAAACGGCGGAAAAGGATCAATATGCACGGAAATTATCAGGTAAAGAAATATAAATCGTACGGCTACAAAAGCCATAATTTCGATAATAATAGAGACTCCAACCTTGTAGTACCGATATTTATGCCGCGAAAGGGCGCCGGGTAATACAACATGGGCATTAATATAAAACAAGCTTATGTTAACCGCATAGTAAAGTAAGTAATTCCATAAGTTGTCGATTTTTCCACGTAATATGCAGGAATACGCCCTGTCATACGTTATAAAAACGAGCCAGGCAATTAAATGTAATTTTAAATTTTCGAATTTTAAGACTCTCATTTGCCTAAACCTTTAATATATTTTTATTTTCAACATCAGCTGGTAGTAATCTTCCTCATCGTCAACAACCAACTCATATTCGTGATTTATAGACAAACGTTGTCTAACATTTTCCAGCCCTATTCCATACCCGGGTTCGGCAAGGGACTTTCTTTTCTGATTTTTGGTTTCAAAAATTAACTGGTCGTGTTCAACACTTAGAATTATCCTCGCAGGTGTTTTTGGATTCAGCAGGTTACCGTATTTGAAAACATTTTCTGTAAGGGTCAGGAGCACCAAAGGGATGATCTTCATCCCTTCCATATCACCATTTATCTGAAGGTCCACATACAAACTTTGGCTAAACCTTGCCTGGTTTAGTCTGATGAAATTTTGAATGTGTTCAATTTCCGCTTCTAAAGTAACTTTTCCATCCGCGTCGGCGTCCGTCAGCGCGTACCGCATGATTTCTGAAAGCGCCATCACGCTTTCAGCAGTTTCATCACTGAATTTTGAAACGGAATTGTATAAAAAATTTAAGGTGTTCAACAAAAAATGAGGGTTTATTTGTGATTTTAAGTAAGCGTTTTCGGTGGCGAGCACTGCTTTTTCCAGCCGTTGACTTTCCAGGTTACGCGTCAACGAGGCTCGTTCAAGTGTCGCCAACTGCTTTCGCCTCTGTAAACTGGATAAGGCAAACCAGTATGCTGTACTAAACCCAAGAAAATAGATGGCCCGCCAGAGGGTCAATATGATAAAATTAAGATGAGTAGTAAAAGATGGGATAACGACGATATGAACAACATGAAAAAGCCATAGTATTCCGTATTTGACCAGGATGCAAGTACCTAATTCACCTAAAACAAAAAGCACAAGTCTTAAATAAGACCTTTTTGTGCCACCGATCGTTTCGGGTAAAACAACGTGGGCATGGAAATAAAACAGTAGGATGTACAATACGTAATGAACCGCGTAGTCCCAAAAATTTCCGATGTCTGACACCAAAAGGGCATTGATTGAGACTTCGTAGGTCACAAAGATTGCCCAACAGACCATATGCCATTTCAATCCGGAAAACCTTAGCGCTACCATCTGTTAGGGGCTGATTTACTTTTGCCCAAAAGTAACCCTTTTAGCAAAACTCTCAACCCAAACTTTCGAAGAATTATCTTCAAAATCAAAGTTGGTATATAGCACAACGCTGTTGGTGTAATAAGTTTTATGCTGTGAAAAGGCTTTCATAACTTTTGTAAAAATCAAGAAAAATTATGAAAGCAACAGGACAAAAAATGCTAAAACTTAGAACCAAACAGGTTTATGCATTCAAAAAAGAAACACAAAATAATGGCGCTAATTTAGACCCAACTACGATCCCATCTGTTTTATGCGTTGGACCCGCGAACGCGATGATGCGCGGCCAGGTATAATAACTGAAAGCACGGTTGCTGAGTTTCATTTCAGTCAACTCACACCTGGCGGATTGATCAACTCGCAAGCCTTTAGCCCAAATTCATCATAAAAACAAAAGCCCGGCCTCCAAAAGTGGAGTGCCGGGGTTATTGATATATATTGAATTATTAGTGGAGCGAACTAAACGCCGAAATGCCCGCCTCCCTTGCCGAAAACAAGCCCGACTCATATGTTATTTTCGATAACACATTATAGCCATTGAACCAGACGGTTCGCCCCGGCAGCTTGGGCAGCTTGCCCCCGTAGCCCATACGGTGGATTAAACTTCCTTTTTTTGTCATCTACGATAGGAGAGATCTCCTACGTCATGCAGTCGGACCGTGCAGGCGGCACTGTCAGGTGTAAGATTATTTCCCCTCAATGCTAAAATGTCCGTGACATTGATCCGGGCATTTTGCGTTAAATACTTGATTTTGAACTATAAATTTCGTGTTAAGCCTCCGTAAACCCAATAACTAAAAAACACTTTGTCAAATCGGCCCGGATTCGTACTTTTGCGCCCGGAGAGTTGGCAGAGCGGTCGATTGCGGCAGTCTTGAAAACTGTTGAACTGTTACAGGTTCCTGGGGTTCGAATCCCTAACTCTCCGCCTTCGCCCGCCGAAGCGGGCTACGGCGGACAAAGTCCGCCTGTAGGTCGCGAAGGAGGGATAAATGGGGAAGCAAGGTTTATCCTATACTGCAAATGCCCATATTGAAATTTAGAAGCCCTGCGAATGAGATATTTTGCAGGGCCTTTCTGTTTCGTGCAAATAAAAATACCCCCAACTCTACCTCGCCGTCCCCCCATCAATCGTCAAACAAATCCCGCTAACAAACGAAGCCTCATCCGAGGCCAGGTATAAATAGCCATTGGCAATATCCTCCGGGTAGCCCCATTTGCCAAGCGGTATAAACGGCAGGCTTTGCTTGCGTATCTCCTCGGGCATCAAATCGGTCATGGCGGTGTGAATAAAGCCGGGGGCAATGCAGTTGGCGGTGATGCCATAGCGGCCCAATTCCATGGCCCATACCTTCGTCATGCCGATGATAGCCGATTTAGTAGCGACATAGTTGGTTTGCCCATAATTCCCGCGGATGGCCACATTGGAAGAGGCCGAAACGATGCGGCCATAATTCTGTTCTTTCATGATCGGTGCCACCGCCTGGGTTACGTTGAAAACACCCGTCAGGTTTACGCCGATAACATCATCCCATTCCTGTTTCGACATTTTTAACAAGGTGCGGTCTTTGGTGATGCCTGCATTATTGATCAGGATATCAATGCGGCCAAAATGCTCCACGGCTTCGGCCACGGCTTTTTTCACGTCCTCTTCGTTTGTAACCGATACTTTTTTAAAGATGGCTTCGTATCCTTCAGCGTTCAATCGTTCAACCACGCCGGCGCCCTTGTCTGACACGTCCCACAGAATAATTTTTGCGCCCTCTTTGGCAAACCGTTCCGCGGTAGCGAGGCCTATGCCATTAGCTCCGCCGGTGATCAGGGCAACTTTGTCTTTGAGTCTCATAAGTTTTTAATTCAATGATCCGGCGCGGCCGGAAAGCGTATGGTATTTAAGTCCAATAATTTGGTTTGGCGAAAGATAGCAAAAAAATATATTTGAGGTGAGGGGTACTGTCCGGTCGGCGGTTGTCAGTCGTCCTGGCTTGAGGAATTTAACCACGGAGAATGCACACACAGTTTTTATGAGGCAAAATTTTCGTGTTGTCCTTTTTTAGTTTACCTGTGATATCGCACTGAAATATTGTTTATACCGAATCGATGTTAGTCTAATTTGCTTTTGGCTGGCTCTGCAATTGCCCGCCTTCGAACTTCCTGGTTAAGGTCTCGTAAATGATCTTGAACCAGATCAGCACGCAGGGCAATGCCTTCAGTTTATAAGGAATTACATAATTTATCCTGATGCTCCGGGGGAAAAGATCGGAAGGGGAGAAGACCGTCAGGATCAGGGTTAAAACCAGCAGGGAAATCTCAAAGGCTGTTGCCGGCCGGTCGAGGTTCATAAACCAGATAGCAACACCTGCTACAGCAACAATATAGGTGGGTGATTCAGACGAGCTGCTGAAAATAATCACAAAGATCAATGTGGATGCCAATAACAAAAGTTGGTAATCAACAAGCTTGTAGTACTTTGTCCGGATGTACCAGGTAGCGAACAGGAGTAGTCCGGGGAGGATCACCATGGCATTCGAAAGCTGGCGGTAACCAAAAATGTTCCGTATCAAACCCATTAGCGAAATATCCTGCAGGCTTGGGCCGATGTTGTTCTGGTTTTTTTGCAGCAGGTCAAAGTACCAGTCATGATAATTACTTATAATATACCCCGGGGAAGTGATCAGCATGGGCGCAACAAACAACACCAGCGACCAAAACAAAAGGCCCAACAGAAATTTGCCCTTATTTCCTGAGCAGAAAAAGAACGCCAGGCCTACAATCCCGTACAGTTTGATAAATAGGCCAATGCAAATCATCAAAGCCGCCCAAAAATCCTTTTTGTCTTTGATGAACACGTACGACAAAATGATCAGCGCACCGATGAGGGGATTGATCTCGACATTGGAAGACGAGGTCATCAGTTCATGTGTACAGATCAGCAAAATCGGTAAATATGCGTTGTCCCTTAGTGGTAAGCGCCTGATGGCAACGTATAGGATCCAGGCGTTGAACATTACCCAAAGTATTACGCCGGCACCATCCGGTAATAAGGCAAAGGGGGCCATCAGGACAGCAAATACCGGCCCGTAGTGGTAAAGGTCGTGCATGGGGCCGCGGGTGAGGCCGAAGGGTGTTTGCTGGTGAATAATGTTGATGAAAGCGTATTTGTAAACAAAGTAGTTATCGTGGATATGACGCACGATAACGCTCTTTACCACGGCAAACAAACTCAGGCCAAAATATGCAATTAAAACAAAGGGTTTATTATAAACAATTTTGGCGAGTTTGGTCATAAGCGGATAAACGGGTTTGGGCAAATATAATTAACGGGTATGGGAATCCGCCTCAAAAATAAAACCTGGAAAGAGACTTACAAAGTCTCCAAGACTAAGTCTTTCCGCCCCTTTAATTCCGTAGAGTCGTCTTCAGTTGACGGGCAGCGTTATCACGAACTTCGATCCTTCACCTTCTTTTGAATCTACCTCTATCGTCCCCCCATGTCCCTTCACCACCATATCATATGTTAAGCTCAAGCCCAAACCCGTGCCCTGACCGGTAGGTTTGGTGGTGAAAAACGGCTGCATGATCTTTTCTTTGATCGCATCAGGTATGCCAACGCCGTTATCTCTAACCCTTAGTCCCCCAAGCCCCTGAAGAGGGAGGAAGAAGGTTTCCACCGTTATCGTCGGCTTGTACCCGGCGGCCGCCGTTTTCGATTTTTGATAAACCGCATAAAATGCGTTATTGTACAGATTGAGCAATACCCTGCCGACGTCCTGTGGTATCATATTTATTTTCGGAAGGCCCTCATTAAAAACTGTGACCAGTTCCGCATTAAATGATTTGTCTTTTGCCCTGAGGCCATGATAGGCGAGCCGCAAATATTCGTCAGCCAGCTTGTTCAGGTCGGTAGGCTCCTTTTGCCTGGCGCCGGCCCTTGAGTGTTCGAGCATTCCCTTTACAATCGCGTCGGCACGCTTGCCATGGTGATTTATTTTCACCTCGTTGTCTATCAGGTCGTTTAACAGATCAATTTGTAATTGTTCATCTCTATCTGCTTTCGGCTTTTCGCTTTCGGCTTTCAGCTCCTCCAGCAGTTCCTTGTTTACCTCCGAAAAGTTGTTGACGAAGTTTAAGGGGTTCTGTATCTCATGGGCAATACCCGCGGTAAGTTCCCCCAGCGAAGCCATTTTTTCGGATTGGATGAGTTGGGTTTGGGTAGCCTTAAGGTTCGTAACAGTTTCTGATAGCCTGTCGCGCTGGGTGGTGATCTCTTCCTGCTGCTCGCTTAGTTCCTTATTTGCTTTGCTCAATTGTTTGGTGCGCAGCCCCACTTTTTCTTCAAGCAGCTGGTTTTCCCTGCGCAGTTTACGCGACCTGTAGGCTACAAAAGTATAAATGGCTGATGCAAATAATATAATATAAATCAGCCATGCCCACCATCGCTGCCACCACGGGGCATCAATAATAATCATAAAGCTGTCGCCTTTGTTGTTCCACACCCCATCGCTGTTACATGCTTTAACACGGAAGGTGTAGGTGCCCGGTATAAGATTGGTATAGGTTACACTGCGCTGGCTACCAGCCTGTATCCAATGGTTATCATAACCTTTTAACTGATAGGCATACCTGTTTTGCACCGGGTTGGTAAAATGAAGCGCGACATAATTAAAGCCAATACGGTTTTGGTTGTATGGTAACTCTAATTGACCAACGCCATAAGTTAAACGTGCGGTTACACTGTCAGAAGTGGATGCCGGGTTACTGTAGCTTACTTTTTCAATATGTACATCGGGTGGATAGGGGTTTCCATCAAGGTCACGCGGATCAAATGAAGCAATGCCATCTTTTAAAAGCACTACAATTAAATCGTTTATTTTTGCGAGGGTGTAGTCATCTCCAATATTCTTGCCTGGCAGGATGGTATTGACGGGAAAGGTTTTCAAAGCTAACGACTTCGGATCAACGCGGGTTAGCCCACGAGCCGAGCTCGCCCATAAAAACCCTGAATTGTCCTGGGTTAATCCCGTTACAATGTTGCACAATAAACCATTGTCTTCATTTACAGCCCTGCTAAAATGCCCTGTTTTTCGGTCAAACTCAAACAAACCCTCTGAATAAGTGCCGACCCAAAGACGGCCGTTCTTATCCTCAAAGATATGATCAACGCCATGTACACTTGTATTCCGATAAAAATGAAATGAGCTAAACTTCCCTGTTTCACGGTCAAAGCGGTTTAACCCTCCCAGGTTTGTACCTACCCAAACTGTACCCTGCCTGTCTTCATAAATGCTAACTACTGTTTTATCATCCAGTTGATTACCATTACTTAATGAATAAGTATAATTGGATATACTAAAAGTATAAGGGTACCTGGTAAATTTATGAGTTGCAGGGTCAAATGAACATATGCCATTACTTTCTGTACCTACCCATACCATCCCTGCATGGTCTTGCATAATAAAATTTATCACGTTACCGCTGACGGATAAAGAATCACTTTTTTTGAATGAATAACTTTGAAGGCGGCGATTGGAAGGGTCATAAATTTGCAGGCCGTTTCCATTGCTAAAATAAATCTTGCCGTCTTTGCCTGTTGTAATTGCGTCAAGGGCGCTATCGGTTTTTTTTGCGCTATAAATTTTTGACGTTGTGCCGCTGCCTGGCTTCCATTTAAAAACTCCCCGGTTATTGGTAAACAAGCAATAACCGTCGGCAGAAACCGTCATGTTGTTCGTTATCCCCAAATGGGAAGCGCTTCCATCCCTTACAATTACAGGCAGATAATAAAAAGCGCTGGTAATCGGGTTGACTTTGTCAACGCCAAAATTTGGGGTAGCAGCCCATAAAATACCGGAACGGTCAAAAAATAAATTATTGACTATATTCCAGCTCAGCGCGTATGGGTCGTTTGGATTTGCTGTATAACGACGGAACAGGTGGGTTTCAGGGTCAAAGTTTAGC
>Ga0206864_1087_pt1 | contig 31575 bp, 27 predicted proteins | sample Alteio_BWOrgCont_42_FD_152632 | JGI IMG/M metagenome (GOLD analysis project Ga0206864, IMG submission 152632) | Enriched cells from forest soil in Barre Woods Harvard Forest LTER site, Petersham, Massachusetts, United States -... | ecosystem: Environmental > Terrestrial > Soil > Temperate forest >...
CGGGCTGCAGGGGGACTGGGAGAACTAATCAGAAACGGGAGCCCCGCTTTCAATAACGTACTTTGACAATATCTGTATCCGTTCCGGCGGCATTTTCGTTTAGGTGCCCTTTGAAACATAATGCCAGGATAACGGAGAGCCGCGGTTAAAGGGCTCAATACTCCGGGCTCAGCGTCAATTCATCATTGACAGGTCACCAGTTTAGGATTAGACACTTTAAGCTTACACCTTAAATACTTATCACCCTGTCCCGCGCGACATTTTTCCATTCATCGCTGACCTTGCCGTTTTCGATGGTTATCGCCCGTTCAAACAAGGCTACCGTGGGACATATGTGATAAGGTACACCATACAAGATATCCCCTACTTTATATTTATGCTTTTTGCCGGCGTCGGCCACGAGGTGTTCTTCGCTGTGCCCGAGCATCACCAGTTCCGGCGCATTTAAAAAATAAACCCTTTTGCTGAGTTCCTTTTCCGATGCTACCGATTTATGCCCTAGGTCAAGGCATATTTTTGTTTCGCCGGGCAGGGATATTACCCGGGAAAGCACGAGAGCAGCCGGCGAAAACACCTGCTCCGGCAATTCGCTTTGATAGCCTTCATCCCAATAGACAAAGGTGCCGGGGCTGCACTCCACATGCTTGCGCTGGGCGTGTATAGGAAAAGTAGGTGATCCGCCTGCCACGATCACCGGCTCCGGGTAGCCCAGCTGCATCAGCGACGCCCGCAATTTGCTAACAGGTTCAAATGATTTGTCGCAGTTCGCAGTGCGGTCTTTCATATGCTCGTCGTGGATGTGGCCATCGTAGGCATGCAAGCCAACCGGGTTAATCTCGGGCAACAGTGCACAATCCGCATACAATTGGATAACTTCGTTACCCGGGGCCATCCCGGTACGGTTCATACCCACGTTCAGGTCGATGTAAACACTGATGTGTAATTTGTTTTTTGATGCCGCGGCCGAAATCTCAATGGCGGCGCCGACATTGTCGACCAAACAGGAGAACCGGGTATCCGGGTAAGCTAAAATCAGTTGGATAAACCGCTGCAACTTTGGCCCGATGGGCTGATAGGCCAATAAAACGTCGGGCGCCTTGCACATTCCCAGCATCTCCGCTTCGGCAATGGTGGCGCATTTAAACTTTCGGATCCCGGCATCGAGCAGCAGTTGGGTCACCTCGCGGTTTTTGTAGGTTTTTACATGCGGCCGCAGCCTCGCCGTTTTATCGATCATGCCTTTCAAAATCCCGATGTTATTCTTTACCCTTTGGGGATAAACAACAAGCGCCGGGGTATCGAGCTTTTCGACATCCGCTATCGTATACCAGTCTTTCTGAACCATCAAATTAAAATCAAGTATCAAATCTTACGGGCTTTCGCCTGCTGAAGCAACGCGGGTCTTCCCCGGCTTACTGTCTTTCCGACTTCCGATCCCGATAGCTATCGGGATCCGGACTTCCCGACTCACTCAAACTAACTCAAATAAAGCCTCGATCTCTACCGGAATATTATCCGGCAGCGAGCCCATGCCGACCGCGCTCCTTACGCCAATGCCATTGTCCTCGCCCCATACTTTTGCAAAGAGCTCGCTGCAGCCGTTAATAATAAAAGGATGTTTGGTAAAGTTGGCAGTACAATTTACCATCCCTAATACTTTTATGACCCGTTTTACTTTATCCAGGCTGCCCAAATTAGCTTTCAGGGTTGCCAGTATGGCCAGCCCCACCTGCCGGGCAGCAAGTTTTCCTTCTTCGGCCGTTAAGTCTTCGCCTATCCGGCCAATAATAAGTGTTCCGTCATCTTGAACGGTGCCGTGGCCTGAAACATACGCGTATTTCCCATCAACGAGGCAGGGTTTGTAAACGCCAAGTGGTTTTGGAGCTGGCGGCAAATTCAGATTAAGCGCAGCGAAATTTTCTTCGGGTGTAGCCATGGTGGTGAGTGGTGAATGATGAGTGGTGAGTAGTGAGTGGGCGGTATGCAGTTGGCACAGTTGACAGTATGCAGTAAGCAGTTTGCGGTGGGCATGGTGACGCCGGCATTGCGTTAAGCATATTCTGCGATTCACTTACCACTAAAGACTGTTGACTTGACATTGCGTGGATTAATTGGTTTCAAATTTATTGATAAAACATTGTCTTTACACATTTGCCTTCTGCTTTGAGCTCCCGATAGCTATCGGGACGGCTTTCAGCTAATAAAAAAACAAACATAAAATAAAAGCCGGGTATCTCACTCCCGGCTTTTGTCAAATCAAACCAAATCAACTATATCAAATTTTAGAGTTTTCGTTTTTTTGCTTTATTTCTTAATGTGATAAAAAAACAACAGTTGTCAGGTAGTTTGTACCGGTCGCCTATGCCAAAGCTTAGTTTGCGGCATTACCAGCCAAAGGGCCAGCAAGGCGCCATAACTTCCGCCGCGCTCAATCCATTCAAAAGCCTCCCAGTGCGGGTAAAACAGCTCTGTGCCCATTTTCCAAACCAGCAAGGCGAATATGACCGGGCGGAGCGGACGTATCAGCACCATGCATGCAGCCGCTATTTCAAACATTCCGACAAAATGCCCCACTATTGTCGGGTTGGAAATGCCCAGGGCTGTGTACTGAACCATGATGCCCTTTTTTTCGACGAGGTTAAGCCAGCCATGACCCGCAAGCAGCAAAAACACTACCACCCTGAGGCAGGACGCCACTTTATTGAGCGTCTCTTGGTTTACATGGACGGGCGGCGTCAGCCTCGAAAAAAGCGGCCTGAAAAGCCATTCTTCTTCCCCGCATAAGATCAGCAGCGCCAGTGGGGCGCCGAAATTTCCGGCACGTTCAATAAATTCAGCAAGGGGCTCGCCTGAAAGCGGCCGCAGCAAAGCAGTTAAGGTTCCCCAAATGACCAACCAGACCAAAACCGCCCTGGTGGGATACACCAACAACGATAGGCCCAACAAAATATCGAGGGAGCCAAGGTAGGGCATTAGCCGGTAAGCCTCATCGTGGCTCACGCCAAAAACTGCGAAGTAATGGGTCCATACCTCTTTTGTAATGATGCCGAAGGAACCATGACCGATAAAGCACATTGCCGACGTAATAAGCAAAGTGTAATACAGTTTATTGTCTGTTAAGTTATTCATAACAAACTTACTGGTTGGTTAACTTTAATTTTTGCCAGATAAATTCACCCACCTGGCTGCCTTGCTGAGCAGCCATATCAACGCTATGATGATAATGTATACCACCGTAGAACCTGCTGATGGAGGTCTCTGCCGCCGCCTTTTTAAACGAATCGAAATGACGTGTCATGCCGATATAGTGCAGTTCGGTCGTGTCCAGAAAAGCTATATTGTCGCCAAATTCGTGTGTGAGCACTACAGCGGATGCAGCGCTGATCTGGCTGTGCCCAGCCGTATACTCGGGAAAAGGCGGAGTTTGCAAGAGTGGCAGCCAGTCGTGCTCGATATTGTCGTTTATATAGGTAACCGGCCGCAGGGTACTATATTCATACTTCACATACCAGCTCGTAATGAATGAATCAAATAATGCGATCGATGTCAGTGCAAAAGCCTGGGCTGTTTTGAGGCCGCCGGCATTGGTGTGTATGGTTGCATTCCGGGTGATACTTATCCAATGACCTCCCGGCGACAGCTTTTTGTCGGCAAACATGAGGTGGCCCCTGTGCACAATTACAAAGGGGTTATCATCCCAATAATGGGCTATATCTATCTGCTCCTTCGTTTCGTGCTTATTAAGCTGGTACACTTCCATATTCTGTTTGTAAAACTCACTGTTTTTATCGGTGCTATACGGATAGGGCGCAGGTGGTGCGAACATAGCAGGTGATGTTATTGCAAGGGGTTTGATCGTTCCCCATAAAAATTCCACACCATCCATGTAATCGGGCGGCGTTGGACGCCATCTGCCGGCTCCATCGTCCCCAAGGTATTTGGGCTTGCCCCTGGTTTCCTTGTAATTATCAGCCGCAGACCTTTTTACAACCAGGTTGCCAATTTTTTCACCGAAGTCTATCGAGCGCGCGTATGTTGAATCGTCAAGGTTGTCCTTATACATTGCAAAAACCTTTTTTTCATACTTTTTAAGGGTATCTATCGAAAAGGTGACTTTATGCGCTACGGTAAAAAATGCTTTGGTCGCAGCGAGGGTATAATTATATTTTTTGCCTTTTTGGGGAACCGGCGGTTTGCCGAAGCCGTTCAATTGCGTAACCATTGAATTGCATTTTGGATCACTGTAACGCATGGCTTCATAGGCTGCCAAAGAAGTATATGCATATATACGACTGGCTACCGGCGGGGTGAACACATCATAAATCACCACTTTTGACAATTCGTCCTCGTTTTGACGTATCACATCCGCATCGTTTAGCAATACCACCTTTGGTTTGTGAACGCAGCCGGCAAAAACAGATAAGCTTAACATGGCAGCTAATAGTTTATACTTATAGTTTTTCATAACGATCAATAATTTAATTGATTGGAATATTTCTTACATGGCCTTTACTATCGGTTATTTGAACCGAAGCCATGCTTTTATCTAAATTCATAAACCTGCCAGATTGGGATAAGAATGATGTGCCGTTATAAAACTCTTGTTTGCTGGTTCGGCCATCTTTATATTTTATAATAGCATATACATCGAGTGGTTGTAATGCGATGGTTTGTACCGGCCTTTTCAATTCAAATATTTTCATCACATCCTTATTTTGGCTTGCGGCAAGCAGGTAATCGCCTTTGGCGCCCCTTAATTTTACCAGGGCTTTGCCATCGCCGGGGATATAAATTCCGCTTTGCTGTATAGTAAGCGGCTTAAAGTTTCCTTTCCCGTCGCCTTTTAACAGCAAGCCATTAAAAGCATCGTATCGACCTGTTGAAACGTCGGTTCCATAGTCATTACCACTAAGGGCTATGTCTAAATTTCCGTCGCCATCAAAGTCGTCCACAACCATACCGTCAAGCTGCGATATTTGCGCCTCAATCGGTAAAGGGATCATCGTGAAGTTACCGTTTCCGTCGTTCCGGATATAACAGGATTGCATCGTATTGGCTTTTAGCCTGATCGCACCTTTTCTCATTTCGGGCGTAATAACCGAATCCATCGTGGCAGTGGCGTAAGATTTATAATTCTGGAATTTTTTCCGCATGCTGATCATTTGCTTCACGATGTCGTCGCGGGTATTGGCCGGAAATTCTTTAAGCTCACCGTCCTGGTCTTTCAGGAAAAGGGACGGGAAAGCATCGAAGACGCCACGGTTATCAAAGTCCTTTGCCGTAATATAAACCGGGTATTTGTCGGTTCCTTTGTAATATGTATTTAGTCCTACATTTCCAATGATGTAGTCTATGCGGCCATTGTGCTCAAAGTCGCCGGCTGCAATGGAGTTCCACCATCCAAACTTATCGTCAAGACCGGTACTTTCAGTTACGTTTTTAAATACGCCGTGATCGTTCTTTAAAAAAGTTACCGGCATCCATTCCCCCGCCAGCACCAGGTCGGGCCAGCCGTCTCCATTAAAATCAGTAAAAACAGCATCGCACACCAGGCCTATGTCTTTCAGGCAAGGGGCAACGGTAGCTGTAACGTCGGTAAACTTTATATGCCCGTCTTTGCTGTCGTTACGCAAGATCATGCTGGAAACCGGTTTCGGATAATTCCAGGGGTCGACGCGGCCGGATACAAACAAATCGAGCTTACCGTCTTTATTGTAGTCTATCGCCTTTACACATAATTTACTGGTCAGGTTTTTTGGCAGGGCGTCGACAGCTTCGGTAAAATTACCTCTGCCGTCGTTAATGTAAAGCCTGTCCTGGTAATAGGGCGAGCCCGGGGCGTCATGGTACCCGCCGCTGGCTACATACAGGTCCAGGTGTCCATCGCCATTCGCATCAAACAGCAAAAGGCCTTCGTCTTTATAGTTTTCACCTGGTTTATTGGCGCCTTTTGGTAAAAGATCGCGTTGTATAAATTTACCGTCGGGTTGCTGCAAAAGCAGTTGGGCAGGGAATTTGGAAGTGCCCCCAACTACAATGTCATCATAGCCATTGCCATCCACATCGCCTACGGCCAGGGCTGGGGTATATTGGGACAGTTTATGCGGCAGCAGCTTTTGGATATTAAAATCGACGAGGTCATCTTCCTGGTGTTTATAGGTGACGCCCATCGAGTGGGTTACTTCTTTAAATAAGGATTGGGTATTTACTTTCGGCAGATCAAAGGTATAATTGTCGTTAGCATTGGCGATGTTCACCTTCAACACCTGGTCAGCTTTTACATGTTGCAATGTTTGCTTTTTACCGTTTTGCCACCTGATGACCACCGAGTCCAACAGCGTGTCTCTGCCCAATCCAAAATGGGCTATGTTTTGTATGGTTGACAAATAGCCCCGGAAAGGCGTGTTTTCATATACCTGGTGTTTGCCATGGTTATAGTAAATATCGGCCCAGGCGCCAATCCCGTCCCTGTTTTGCGGGCCACCGGTAAACTTTATGTGTAAATAATGACTATTGCTTTTATCCTTTTCCCTCGCCGTGTTTTTGTAGATGAGCACCTCGTCATTGATATTATTGATCACCAGGTCCATGTCGCCGTCATTGTCGAGGTCGGCGTAAGCCGCGCCGTTTGAAAAAGTCGGCACGTCAAGGCCCCAGCTCTTTGTAACATCTGCAAATTGCAGGTCGCCGCCATTCTTAAATGCATAATTGGGAATCTTTACGATGGGTATCTGATCGAGTATTGTTTTTTTGGATGCTATCAAATACGATTCGGCCCTAAAGGTTGTAAAATCGTGATCATTCACATCCCGGGGGTAGCCGTTAGTTACGATGATATCCCTAAAGCCGTCATTGTCAAAATCGGTAACTAAGGGGCACCAGCTCCAGTCGGTTTGCGAAACACCGCTTAAAAATGACATCTCGCTAAATGCCGGGTCGCCAATAGAGTCATTTTGCCCGAGGCGTGGGCCCTGGTTTATTTGCAGGGTGTTGCGGTTATATTGGTACTGGTAACCAAAACGATCCATGTTACGGTATGACTGGTATGAATTTGCCGGCAGGAACATTTTTTTGCGGTAATTGTCCTCGGGGAACATGTCCAGCTCAAAAAGATCGGCCAGGCCGTCATTGTTTAAATCCTCGATGTCCTGCCCCATGGCACTATTCGAGGTGTGCTTGAAATATTCTTTGGATTTATCGGTAAAGGTGCCGTCGTGGTTATTGATATAGAGGATATTGCTGCTTAAAAAATCATTGGTGACATAAATATCCTTCCATCCGTCACGGTTAATATCCACTACACTGGCGGCGTGGCCGTAGCCCTCGATGCCGATGCCCGCTTCTTTGGAGACATCGTGAAACACGGGGTGCTTTAATACGGGGTCCCAATCGTTGCGGTAAAGCCGGCCGGTGCTCTTGCCGGTGCCATCGGTTATGGTTGGCCTGAATAAGGAAACGTTATCAGTTGATTCGGCAGCATTAACGGTAAGATACATATCGAGGTCGCCATCGTTATCGTAATCAAAAAATGTGGCCATTGTTGAATAAGCGGTGATATCCAAACCGTACTCTTTGCCCATCTCCTTAAAGTGCGGCACCCCGTTTTTATCGGCCCCCTGGTTGATATAAAGCAAATTACGCCTTTTTGCAGGGTCGGAAAGCAGCGTATTGCATACATATATGTCCAACAAGCCGTCGTTGTTAATGTCGACAACGGCAACGCCGCGGCCCCAACCGCCGATGCCGCCAACACCCGCTTCCCGGGTTACATCCTCAAACTTCATATTGCCCTTGTTGATATAGAGCCGATTCGACACCTGGTTACCTACCAGGAAAATGTCCTGTAGGCCATCATTGTTAAAGTCGCCGATGCCGACCCCCCCGCCATTATAAATATTGAGTTTATCTAAGGGGTTGAGCGAGTCGTTCTCAACGACCTTATTGTTAAAAGTTACGCCTGAATAAGAAGAGGGCACGGTTTCAAACAGCGTGCTTTTCTTTTTACAGGATGTAAAGAAGATTGGTATAAAACAGCAAATAAAAAATGGTTTGATCGTCATTGTAAATCGTTTATATTTTGTTCAACACTATTTTGAAAAAGTCACTCAGTCTCCGTTCTATATTGATTTTATACCAATCATTCTTCATTTGATGTTTTTTACTTGCCAGGCTGGTTGTAGCGTTAGTTTTTAAATTGCTGATTGCGGCTAACAAACCCTTCGTGATGCCCAAACGGCATAGCATTGATTTTTGCGACAACAAATCGAAAAAAACAGGTTACGATGCAGATACGTGCAGCGGGATTTAAAGAATCAGCTTAGCTGATGAAGTTGGGTGGTTTCCCCGGGGAGTCGATATAGGGATCTTTTAAATCGGGTTGTACCAGTTGGTACCCGGGTTTCAGCAGGCTTTCAAAAATTGAATGTTTGTATTCAAAAGCCTGAATATTGTATTCGCTCAATAAGTTTACCCTCTTTGCCAAAGCATCGCTCTTTTTGCTTAAAGGAACATCACTGATCTGATTGGCGGTGATTATATTGGCTTTTACTAGCCTTGTTTTTGCTTTATTGGCCAGGCAAATAAAATACATGGTATCCCTGGTCATTTTTAATCTTACATAATTGTAATAGGCATCTTTTAACTGGATCTGTCCGGCAATAACTTCGTAATCCGTCCAGTCGGTTATGGTTGGCATGTTCACCGGTATTTTCAGCAAAACCAATTTGGTATCGTCAATTTTGTTGTCATACATCTGCTTAACCATTTGCGAGTCAGCTTCGTGAATAAAATACTGAAAAACAAGGGTGTACCCACCCAGATAGAACAGGTGAACACTTAAAAGAAGTATGGCGATGAGCCGTTTCAAGAAATTGAATTTATGGGTTTTACAATAGTTTGCCGTAAATGTATATAATAATTCCCTGAATTGTAAAATGTTTTTTGCGGTGGATTGATATTTTAGAACAGTTCTATTTAACAAATCAAACGCGTAAACTGCTCTATTCCTACTGACGCATCAGGTATATTTGAGCTATATTATTTATCTGCAACAAAAGTGGATGACTTTGCCGCTGCCCGTTCCCAGATGGCCATATCGCTGGGTTTTCACATCATCTATTCCTGCATCGGGATGGTAATGCCCCTGTTTATGGCGGTTTCCCATTATAAATGGATCAAAACCGGGGACATTGTCTATAAAAACATCACGCAGGCGTGGAGCAAAGGCGTGGCTATATTTTTTGCAACGGGCGCCGTATCCGGTACGATCCTGTCTTTTGAGCTGGGGCTTTTGTGGCCGAAGTTTATGGAACACGCCGGTCCGATATTTGGGATGCCGTTTTCGCTGGAGGGGGTTGCCTTTTTTATAGAGGCCATTGCATTGGGTTTCTTTTTGTATGGATGGGGTCGTTTCGGCAATGGGTTCCATTGGTTTACTGGGCTGTTGGTAGGCATTAGCGGCATAGCATCAGGCATATTGGTCGTTTCGGCCAACTCCTGGATGAACAACCCTGCCGGCTTCGATTATATCATCGGACAATACCTAAATGTTGACCCCATCAAGGCTATGTTTAACGGATCGTGGTTTTCCGAGGCGTTACATATGATGCTGGCTGCGTTTTCGGCAACGGGCTTTGCCGTGGCGGGCGTGCACGCCCTAATGATCGCCAGGAAAAAGAATGTTGTTTTCCACACAAAGGCATTTAAAATAGCGATAGTTTTTGGGGCCATTGCCGCCATTTTGCAACCGTTCAGCGGTGATATTGCCGCGAAAAATGTGTATAAAACCCAACCTGCCAAGCTGGGCGCAATGGAAGCCTATTTTCATACGCAGGCGTATGCGCCATTAGTATTTGGCGGCATATCAGATACCGCTGCCAAAACAGTTAAATACGGTATCGAAATTCCGGGTCTTTTGAGTTTCCTGGTGCATGATAATTTTGGCGAACCGGTAAACGCGCTGGACAAAATACCGGTTAAAAACCAGCCACCTGTAGGTGTAACCAATTTTGCGTTCGACCTGATGATCTTTATCGGCTCGGCGATGATGTTGCTGGGGCTGCTATACTTTTTGGCATTATGGAAGAAAAGGAGCTGGCTCGACAAAAGGTGGTTTCTTAACCTGTTTATCCTGGCTATACCGTCAGGCTTTATTGCCGTGGAAGCCGGCTGGACGGTTACTGAAGTGGGCCGACAGCCCTGGATCATCTATGGCATTATGCGCACCAGCGAGGCTGTTACGCCTATGCCGGGCATACGGTATACTTTTTATTTATTTACAGCTGTATATCTTAGTTTAAGCCTGGCAGTTATATTTTTATTGAGCAGGCAAATAAAAATGGTTCCGGAGTTATACGATACAAAACACTAACCAATGCTTTACGTGGTTATCACCTTCCTGTTCCTGGCTATACTGCTCTATTTCTTATTGGGCGGGGCGGATTTTGGTGCGGGTATCATCGAGCTGTTCACGTCCGAAGGAAATAAATCCGGTACGCGCAAGATCATGTACCAGGCCATCGGGCCGATATGGGAAGCGAACCACATGTGGCTCATTATCGCCATTGTGATCATGTTTGTAGGCTTCCCGGTTATTTATAGCGATATGTGTACCTACCTGCACATCCCGATGCTGGTGATGCTGCTGGGGATCATGGCCAGGGGCACTGCATTCGCTTTCCGCAGCTACGACGCGATAAAAGGCGAGCGGACGCAAAATTTTTATAATCACATATTTGTTTATTCGAGCTTTATTACACCCCTGTTTTTGGGGATCATTGCAGGCAGCGCTATTTCGAGACAGATAGATGTGCACGCAGTTAGATTTTCATCTGCCTATGTTTTCAGCTGGCTCAATTATTTTTCCGTCGCAGTGGGTTTATTTACCGTTGCGCTAAGCGGGTACCTGGCCGCTGTTTATCTTGTTGGCGAAGCTGAAAACCAAAACGATGCGAAGCGATTTATCAGAAAGGCAAGGCAGATGAACGTTATAGCGGTTGTTTTTGGCGGGCTGGTTTTTATAACCGCCGGCATGGAAAATATTCCGCTTCCCTATTGGATATTCGGTAACCCGGTAAGCCTGTCGGCTGTGATTGCCGCTTCGATCTCACTGGTAATTCAATGGATGCTGATCTCAAAAGGGAAAAAGAAGATCATCCGGTTGAGCGCCGGCTTCCAGGTTACAATGGTGTTGCTGGCAGTTGGCTATATGCATTATCCCAATTTTGTCATGATCAAAGGCGGCGAAAATCTATCGCTGCTTACCCTTCACGCTACCTCAAAGACCATCCACGACCTCGGCGTCGCGCTATTGGTCGGTAGTCTTTTTATTTTGCCGTCGTTGTGGTATTTGTATTACAGCTTTCAGAAGAAAGCTGATGATGCGAAACATTGACAAGATGCCTCGGCCTCAACTAAACGCTCTCCATATCTCAAGACCGAATTCAAAAGCGCCGTTCAAGTATGCTTGCTAACCGATAAAGGCTTTCCATGCTTGTACGATTTGGAGCAAATCAGTCATAGATATGGTTAGAACATCGTCTATTACAACGTCGGGATATTGATAAGCAATAACCCTATCTTCTATGCTATCTGATGAAAAATGGTCATCCGCGTTACCGCCGCTGTTTACACTCCATTGGAGATCGCCAATTAACCCGTTACAATCGGTCCTACCCAAATAAGACACAAACGAAAGACTTGCATAATTTAAATTGGAAAATCGGCAAGAATTGAACTTGTACCCATTTGTTTCTCCGGAATAAAAGGATATCCCATACTTTTCCAACGCTGATACTTCCATTGTTTTATGGTCAATTTGACTTAATTTTTTAAAGAGCAATCGATGAACTAACAAGATAATCCCTCCACGCCTGAACAAAACATTACAAAATTATGTCCTTTTTAATGTAATTGATAACGCCCAACGCGCTGATCTCCGACGCTACTCTACTAACCGCTTCACCTTTATGCTTCTGAACCAGACCTCGTTGCCATGATCCTGCAATAGTAAATGCCCCTCTTTTGCTTCGCCGAAGTTTTTCCAGATCACGTACTTACTGATCGCCACCAGGTCTTTGAATTCTTTTGAACCGCGTTCATATTCAAGTACTTTGACGCCGTTAAGGTAATGCTCGACGTGATTGTTGGGGTAAACGATGATGCGGCCGGTATTCCACGCGCCTATCGGGTGCACAAAACGGGCTTGCTTTTTTGAGGGAATGAGGTCGTATAGAGAGGCAAGCGTCCTATCACCGTTTCGGCCGAGCTTGGCATCGGGATGCAGGGTGTCGTCAAGGACCTGGTATTCCAGGCCGATCGCTGATCCTTTGGTGACCTCGGACAGCGTTACAAAATACTTCACCCCGCTGTTGGTGCCGTGTGTGATTTTAAATTCAAAAGAGAGGTCAAAAGCGCCATACAGGCTATCTGTTACAATATCGCCGCCGCCTGACTCTTCCTTCCCTTCGGAAGGTAAGCAGTGCATTGTGCCATCGGCGTAAAGCCAGCCTTTAGCCGGGAAGGTGGTCATCGTTGCCCCACGCCAGCCGTTGGATGTGTGCCCGTCATACAATAAGCGCCATCCGCTTTCTTTTTCATGTTCTGATAGTTTGTTCGACGTATAATTCACGGTAAAAACGTCCTTTGGGAAGGGAGTAAATTTGAGATGTTTGGTTTGAATCCGGAGGTTTTTAAAATACACTTTCTTCCCGGCCTGATCCTGGCTGGTAACGGCATGTACCTGCAAACCGATAAAACCTTTTGTGTCGACGGTATCCACTACATCGGCAACCGCAATGCCGTTGATCCAGGTGCGCATCTCGTTGCCGATGCATTCCATCCGGATGTGGTTGTAAACGCCCACTTTAAATGCGTCTTTGGCCTTTGCGTTCAGATCAAGCGGGTATATCCAATCCCGGCGGCCCTCGTCATACACGCCACCCGACCATCTCCTGTCGGATGGATCGATCTCAAACTGCCTTCCGTAAACTTTTCCTTTGCCTTTATTGGCGTTCGGGTCGAAATGGCTCCGTACCTGTACACCTGAATTGCTCAGCGGGCTTTCGATTTTAGTGTCCATTTCCAGGATAAAATCGCCATATTCCTTGTTCGTTACTAAAAAGGTGTTGCCGGAGTTTAGGACGGTTGTTCCGACAATATTGCCGTCCTCAACACTATATTCGGCAGTGCCAGCCAGGCGTTTCCAACCGTTAAGGGTTTTGCCGTCGAAGAGGGACGGGGTGCTTTGGGCGAGGCACAAAACCGGAGTTATCAGTAATGAAGAACCGATGATCGTTTTGAAAAGCGTATTCATGATGTTGGTTTATTAATAGAATCGTATTATTTGAGGCAAACTGATATGCATTGGCGTTAATGTCCTGCGGGGTTGACTCACCCCAGCGTTGCTTCGCTCGCTGACCCTCTCTACCGCGGGGCGGTAAAGAGGGTTAAAAGACTATACTTTCACTTCCCAGCCTTTTTCATATTGCCTGTGCCAAAGGGCCATCGCCTCAGGGTCGTTTATAATATGGCCGTTGCTGGTATCGATATGCAGCACCCGGTCTACCCGGTACGATATATTACCCAACTGCGGCAGCAGGGTCGACTTAAACCCTGTCTCAATAGGCGCATTCAAGGGTGCTACGCCACGCACCGCATCGATAAAGTTTTTCATGTGGACGCCATCTAAGGCTTCCGTTGGGCTTACTTTGTTGGTTGGATCAACTACGGTATCGTCTTTTATTTCTTTTACAAATTTATTGTCGCCGTCAAAAACGGTATAACCGTTGCCACCCTGATAAAACAGCGTGCCTTTATCACCATAAAATATTACGCCGCGGCCCAGGCCTTCGGTGTTGTAACCATTGCAGCTTCTTCCCTCCCATTCGGCTGCGGTATCATTCGGGAAATTGTAAAGGATGTTTTGTGTGTCGGGTGTTTGCCAGTCGTCCTTAAAAGCAAAACGGCCGCCTGTGGAAACTACTTTGCTTGGGAAATCTACCCCCAGGCCCCAGCGGATCACATCCAGCTCATGCGTGCCGTTGTTCAGCGCCTCACCGGTGCCCCAGTTCCAGAACCAATGCCAGTTGTAGTGGATCAGGTTATCCTTGTACGGCCTCCTGGGGGCAGGGCCTTGCCAAAGCTCGTAATCGAGGTTTGATGGTACCGGCGCCACCTTGCCGATGCCGATGCTGGCCCTGTGATTGGCATACCAGCCTTTGGCATAATAAGTGCGGCCGATGACGCCATCATGCAGTTCTTTCACCATCAACTGGCAGTTGCTGAACGAACGCCGCTGGCTGCCCATCTGTACCAGCCGGTTATATTTTTTCGACGCTTCTATGGCAAGCTCGCCTTCGCGCGGGTTATGCGCGCAGGGTTTTTCCACGTACACATGTTTGCCGGCCTGGCAGGCCATAATGGTTGCCGGTGCATGCCAATGGTCGGGTGCAGCGATTACAATCGCGTCAACGTCCTTTTTTTCCAGCAGTTTGCGGATGTCGCCGATCCCCTGGGGGTTTTTGCCGGTACGCGTGCCTATGTCGGCAATCGTATTATCAACAACCTTCGAATCGACGTCGCATATCCAGGCGATCTCGACATTGGGAATTTTGCAAAAATTTTGCGCCAGGTAAAGCCCCCGGCTATGGGTCCCCATCATGCTGATGACCACCTTATCATTCGGCGATCCTTTAAAGAAGCCTGCGGCTTTCCCTAAGTGTGGTGTCATCAGGAAGGTGGTCCCGGCGACAGATGTGGTTTGAATGAATTTTCTGCGATCCATGTTTATTTAGTTTATTGGTTGATTTAGTTGAATAAGTTGATTGTGTTCGCTGTTGTTTTAAAGACCGTATGTTGTTTATATCAAACATTTGACGCAATTATATTTGATGGTTCAAAATCAACAACTCACATAATCAACCATTCACCAATCGAGCGCAAATCATACCCCTCCAAAAATCGAAAAGCCGCCATCTACGCATACCATCGACCCGGTTACGAATGCCGAGGCGTCGCTTAACAGCCACACCAGGGCGCCGATCAATTCGTCCGGGTGGCCAAAACGCTTAAATGGCGTATTCCGGATCACTTTTTCACCGCGGTCGGTATAGCCGCCTTCGGGTTTGGTTAGGAGCTTACGGTTTTGTTCCGTAAGGAAAAAACCGGGCGCCAGCGCATTCATCCGGATGGTATCGCCATAACGGTTGGCCAACTCAACGGCAAACCATTGGCTGTAACAATCAACCGCCGCTTTGCCCATATTGTAACCTATAACCCGCGTAATGGCCCTTTTTGAGTTCATGGACGAAATATTCACAATACTCCCCTTGCCGGTTTTGGCAATTGCTTCGCCAAATACCTGGGTTGGATACAAGGTGCCCCAGAGGTTAAGGTCCATTACTTGTTTCATCCCTTCGAGGTTCATTTTAAAAATATCTTCGTCCGGCAGCAATACACCCTGCGGCATATTGCCGCCGGCGCCATTTACCAGGCCGTCGATGCGTCCAAAGGCTGTAAGTATTTTATCTTTTGTTGCTATCAATTCATCCGTGTTCAAAACATTAGCCACCAGCGCTATGGCTTTTCCTCCATTTCTATTGATGTTTTCGGCCCTTTTTTCAGCAACGGCTTCATTGCGACCTAATATACCAACTGTTCCGCCGGCTTCGACGATGCCGTTTACAAAAGCGTTACCCAATATACCCGTTCCGCCGGTTACGACGATGACCTTATCTTTTAATGAGAATTTGTCTGACATGTGTTTCCTTTTTAGCGGTTTTACTTTAAATCGCTTATGGACACCGGGTCCATATCCGTATAATCCAGATTTTCGCCGGCCATACCCCAAATAAAACTATAATTGGCTGTACCACAGCCGGAGTGTATGCTCCAAGGTGGCGAAACCACGGCCTCGTGATTGTTTATGGTTATGTGCCTGGTTTCATCACCCTTGCCCATAAAATGCATCACCTTTTGGCCATGCGGCAGGTCGAAATAAAAATACGCTTCCATCCGGCGGTCGTGCGTATGTGCGGGCATGGTATTCCAAACACTGCCGATCTGCAAGATGGTTAACCCCATCACTAATTGGCAGCTTTTAATACCATCGGCATGGATATACTTGTTAATGGTACGCAGGTTCGCCGTTGCTGAACTCCCCGCCTCCACTTTAGCAGCCTCGTTAATCGTCATCAACGCAGTCGGATAGCTTGAGTGCGCCGGTGCGGAAAGCAGGTAAAATACAGCAGGCTTTTCCGGGACAACTGTCTCAAATGTCACCCTTTTGATTCCTTTACCCAAGTAAAGGCAATCCAGTTTTTTCACGTCGAAGCTTCGCGAATCCGCGGTTACAATACCTTCGCCCCCTACATTGATGATCCCGATCTCCCGTCGTTCCAAAAAATAATTCGCGCGAAGGTTAGCGTAGTTTTCCAAACTTAGCTCGTGGTGAACAGGGTTGGCTGCGCCCACCATCATCCTATCATAATGGGTATAAACAAAATTGGTTTCATCCGGCGAAACAATCCCATCGATTAAAAAACGCTCCCGGATGGTTTCGGTATCATATTGCTTAAAATCGGCCGGGTGAACGCTGTGCAGAACTTTCAATGTTAATATAATTGGTTGGGTGGTGAGTGGTGTATAGCGAGTGGTGAGTTTCCCGGGCAATCATAATGAACACTCACTACTCGCCACTCACTACTCAAACATCAAAGTTAATAGTAAACAATTCAAAGATTGGTAAAATAGTTTTTACATTGGCGTAAATTTATAAGCCAATAATTTTAATTTTCCCGCTCATGAACAAGTCTGCATTAAAAAAACGGCTGATATCCTTTTTTATCGGCATAGCGATCTTCCATTTTGCGGCTGCCCAGGACACGGCCTGGACATCGAAAAAAGCGGCGAAATGGTTCAAAACCGACGACTGGAAAAACGGGCTTAAATTGGTCGCGTCTCCATCGGTAAACAAAGTAGTTTTCGCGCATCAATACCACAAAAATAAAGCCGAATGGGATAAGGCATTTGCTTTTTTGCGGGACAGCGACCTGCTGAGCATGAAACCCGGGAAATATGTGATTGACGGAACTAATGTATACGCGATGATAACCGAAGGCCCCGAAAAAACCTTTGAGCAATCGGCATGGGAATCGCACCGTAAATATATCGACCTGCAATACGTTATTGAAGGCAAAGAAAAGATCGGTGTTGCGCCGCTCGATTCAGCCACGGTGACAAAACCCTATGACGAAAGCACCGACGGCGCCAAGTATACAGCTAATGGCCAATACTACATTGCCGAACCAGGGACTTTCTTCCTGTTTTTTCCGGGAGATGCGCACCGGCCTAATATTAAGGTTGATGGGTATGATGATGTGGTGAAGAAGATTGTGATTAAGATTAGGTTGGTGAATTAATGTTCCACCGATTTTGTTTTCTGGGATTATTCACGGGTTGTTTTTTTTTTAGCGGCGTTCATGAGTCGCTGCGCTTAGTTTCACCGATTGTTTTGGGATTTCACCGATTTTAATTTGGGGGATTATCACAAGTTGTTTTTTCAGGGCGTTCATGAGTCGCTGCGCTAAGTTTCACCGATTATTGGGAATGCATCAATTAGTTGAAAGGGTTAATTATATAGAAACGTTCGATCTTCTAACGATAAAACAAACCAATAATTTAACTTCCCGTCTTCCGAACTTTCGGACTTCCCTACACCTTCACCCTTTTCCATCCGCCTCGTTTGAACAAATAATAGCTCAACGCCGCCGACACGAATTGTGATATGACGATGGCGATGAAAATACCTAATGGGGCCCTGATATAACGGTGGCTTAAAAACCAGGCCAGCGGGATCTGGAACAACCAATAACCAACAAAATATACCAATGTGGGTGTACGGGTATCACCGGCCCCGTTAAAGGCATTCATCATCACCATTTCCACGCCGAAAAACACGTAGCTTAAACTCACAATACGCAGCGTTTGGATGGCGTACCTGCGCGCCACAGGGTCGCTGTTCATAAAATTGACGACGGGTTCGCCAAAAAGGAAGAAAAAAAGACTGACCGCAAGCATGAATATAGTAACGTAGCCCGCGGTTATCCAAACGCTTTTTTCTGCCCGTTCGGGATGCCCGGCGCCCAGGTTCTGGCCGGTTAGCGTGGCAGCGGCGTTGCTCATACCCCAGGCCGGCAGCAGGAAAAAGATCAGCAAACGTATGCCTATCTGATAGCCAGCCACGGCCCCTTCATGAAATGCAGCCATTAAGCGTGCTAAAAATATCCAGCTGCCTGAACTTACAAGAAACTGTACGGCCCCGGTGCTTCCGAGGCTAATGATGTGCAGCAGCAAGTCTTTTTGCGGTTTTAACTGCGCCAGGTAAAAGTTAAGCAGCCCCTGGCGAATGAATAACCTGTACAATTGGTATAACACGCCCATTCCACGACCGACTGTGGTGGCGATTGCGGCTCCTTTTATTCCAAGTGCAGGTATAGGGCCAAGGCCGTTTATCAGCAACGGACAAAGTATGATATTACAGATATTGCTTATCCAAAGCGCGCGCATGGCAATGCTGGCATCCCCCGCGCCGCGAAAAATACCGTTGATGATGAACAGCAGCATGATCACCAGGTTGCCGCCGTACATTATCTGTGTGTAACGGATATTTTCGGCGATCGTCCGGTCGCTCGCGCCCATGAAATGTAATATCTGGCCGGCGAAGCTAACGCCAACAACAGACATGACCATCGACACAAAAAACGAAAACAAAAGGATCTGCATACCCGAGTGAGCCGCTTCCTTAAAGTTTTTCTCTCCAACGCGCCGTGCCACGAGCGCCGTGGCCGCCATACTGAATCCCATTGCAATGGAATAAACGATGCTTAGGATTGATTCGGTAAAGGCTACTGTTGAAACCGCCCCATTGCCGAGCTTGCCGACAAAATATATATCGACGACGGCAAAAACCGACTCCATCACCATCTCCAGGATCATGGGAATAGCCAGCAGGATCACTGCCCGGCGAATACTCCCAACCGTGTAATCCTGTTCGCTGCCAGCAACAGCCTGGCGGAATAATAAAAAATAATGCTTTAGTTTGGCCGAAGCCGTTCGTTCAGTCATCAGTGTTTACACGGCCGCATCCTTAACTGCGCCGGCTTTTAATCGCTTGTGATAATAAATGTAGGAGACAGCCAGTATTGCGAGAAATATAGCCATGGACGCCCATTGGGCGACAGGCATGCCTGATGCATACATCGAGTAAGTGGCACCCAGCATATCGAAGGTAAATCCCGCGTAAGCCCACTCCTTTAAAATCGGGAATCCCGGCACCAGGATCGCTATAATCCCCAATATTTTGGCGACTGCCAAAAAATGGAATACGTATGGCCGGTAACCCATCGTCTCCATCATTTTCGCACCCTGGGGGTTATCCATGAAACTTCCGACAGCGGACCATAGCATTAACGCCAATAAAAGCCCGGTTGCGATCCAGTAAATAATGTTGATTTTTTTCATTGTAACAATTGTTAAAGTTTATTTTGGTTGATAAGTAAGCATCACTACGCCCGTTTTGAACTTTTGCATGTCCGTCAGCTCAAAGTTTTTCCTGACTAAATTCCCGGTGAATTGAAGCGTTCCGCTGCCTAATAAAACAGGGCTAATGATAAACCGGTGCTCATCAATCAGGTCCAGTTCCGTAAGCGCCGATACTACCGTACCGCTCCCTAAAATTACAATATCTTTTCCGGGGAGCGCCTTTAATTCCTTTATATTTTTTTCGGTTATCTCGCCAAACACGGTGGAATTTTCCCATTCAGCCGTTTTCATTGTCCGGGAGAATACGATTTTGTCGAGGCCATTTATTTTACCGGCAACAACCGGGTCGGTGGTTTTCGCATGGTCCGTTGACCAGTACGAAGCCATAGTATCGTAAGTCCTTCTCCCAAACAAGAACAAATCGACCGAATTAAGCATATCCACGGCATAATTCAAAAATTCGTCATTAACCTTATGCCAGCTCAAATCGCCGTCAGGTCCGGCCAGGTATCCATCCAGTGATACCAGGTTCGAAGTAAATAGTTTTCTCATCGATTGAATAAGTTTTTCTTTAATTGTTAGCCATTTCCTGCACGTAAGCATCCAGCCTTTCGATGGTTTGTTTGCCCCCTTCAACCGCGCCGTATTTTTCAACCACTTCCTGCAAGGCCTCCTTTGTCGGGAATACATTTCGCATCCTAACAGTAGTTTTTCCGTAATTTTCAGTAAAGGTAACCTCCGACCAGAATATCCCTTCGTGAATATACCGCAGCCGGCTGGGCGGTGTGATCTCCTCGTAAATAATAGTATGCGGAAAATCCCCCCACTCTGATCTCATTGTAAATTTCCATTTGCCGCCCACTTTAAATTCAAATTCGTGGGTTTCATTGGTAAAGCCATTCGGACCCCACCATTTGTCCAGGTGTCTGGGGTCTGTCCAGGCTTCAAAAACCAATTCTCTCGGCGCATTCACCACGCGTGTAATAATGATGTCGTGCTCCGTTGTTTCGGCAAGCGTTTCATTTTTCTGTGTCATCTTCTTTATTTTTTGATTGTAATGTTGCCAGGTAATCTTCCAGGTTGTCCAACCTTTGGTTCCATTGTTTGCGGTATTGCTCCACCCATTGCGTCACTTCATCCAGTTTATCCAGTTTGGCCTCGCAAAAGCGCTCTCTTCCCTCCTGCTTCATTTTAACCAGACCGCATTCGGTTAAAATTTTAAGATGTTTATAGATTGCCGCACGGGTGACATCAAAATGTTCCGACACCGAATTTACATTTAACGGCTCGCCCGCTATCATGCCCAATATCGCCCGCCGCGTGGGGTCGGCTATTCCCTGAAATACATCTCTTCGCATCGTGAAACCTTTTGGTTTCACAAATATAGGAAACCTTTTGGTTTCATAAAATTTATTTGAAATATTTTTACAACATATCCACACCTATGTATCGACACCAACGTATTCATCCCAACATATCCACACCAACATATATCCACACAGGGTTTCGCCCTGTGCTGGTGTATTACGCTCTTTCAGGGCTTTTGTTGAAGTAAGGATTTGGTTTTAATTGCTACCTTTAGCCATGTACTTTTAAAAGGGATACATGAAAAACCTGGTTGCAATCGTTTTTATTTTATTCTCCTTCTACTGTTTAAGCCAAGATACCGACAGCTTGAAAAAAATTGTTTCGGGTGGTGGGTCGACACAACAGCGCCTGGGGGCTGCTATCGCGTTTTGCGACCACTTGTCCCGCAACAGCGCCGGTGAAATCATTGGTATGGCAAAGAAGGGCATAAGCCTGGCGCAAAAGCTCCATAACATAAAAGCCGAAGGCCAACTCAACAAAGATGCCGGAAATGCCTGGTTTATAAAGGGAAACAACGATTCAGCTTTTTATTGCTATAACATTGCCGGAGATATTTTTCGGAAAATCAAAGAAAACGCAGGTTTAGCCGATGTGTACAGGCATATGGCCATCCTGTATACGCAACAAAAGGCATACAAAAAAGCGATTGAATATGACAGCAATGTTCTTTACTATGGTCAGAAACAGGGCCGAGGTGTTTTGACAATGCTCACTTACGACCAGTTAGGCAAGCTATACGAGGATGATCAAAATTACCGGGACGCGCTAAAAAACTACAAAGCGGCGCAGGACATAAGAGACTCGATCAATATGCTGCAAAAAACAAAGGACAGCATCGCCGTTTCGTATAATCTCGATCTGATAGGCGATGTATTTGGGAGCATGGGGCAAAAAAACAACACCGAGCAGTCCTTACTGAATACCATCGAAACCAAAAAGTCCCTGAACGACACGCTGGCCATGGCTATCAATTACCTCAACCTGGGGATCCTGTACGAAGGGAAAAGGCAATACGCGAAATCCATTTCCGCCCTTCAGCAGTGCTTGCAATATGCACGGGCAATCAATTATACCGACCTAAATAACAGTGCGTTAAGCGAACTGGCTAACGTTTTTGAACAAGCCGGTGATTACCGGCAGGCGCTAACTTACTTTAAACGCCATAAAGCGCTGAACAACAGTATTACCAACGAGAACAGTTCAAAAAGTATAGCGGCGCTGCAAAACAAGTACGAAACGACGCAGAAGGAAAACCAGATATTACAGCAGCGTTTCGAGATTTCTCGCAGAAATTATTGGGTAGCCGGTATCGCCATTATTTTATTATTAAGCCTTTTATTAACCTACTCGTGGTATCGGCGTTCGCAATTAAAACAACAAAACATCGCTACTAATGCAATTATCGAAACGGAAGAGAAGGAACGCAAACGGATAGCCCAGGACCTGCACGACAGCGTAAGCCAACTGATGATGGCGGCCAAAATTAATTTAACTGTTGTGGGGAATGAAACGTCGTTTACAAGCCAGGAACAGCAGAAACGATTTGAAAAAGCGATAAACCTGGTGGATGAAGGCTTCCGGGAAGTGAGAACGATATCGCACAATATGATGCCCCAGGCCCTGCTTGAATCGGGACTGGCACTGGTGATCAAACAATTTGTTGAGAACATTGAAAACGATTCTATCAAGATCAACTTATTTAGTAAAGGTTTTGAAGAGCACTTTGACGGAACCATCGAAACCATCCTTTACCGGGTTTTACAGGAATGCGTAAACAACATCTTAAAGCATGCGAAGGCAAGCCGAGTGGATATTTCGTTGATAAAAGATGAAACCGGGATTAGCCTCACCATTGAGGATAACGGTATTGGTTTTGACACCCGGCAGCAACTCATCGATGGTGGAATGGGTCTGAAGAACATACAAAACCGGATAAATTTTCTAAAAGGGCGCCTGGAATTTGATTCGCAACCGGGAAAAGGAACACTGGTTTCGATTTATATTCCGGTGAAGCAAAGGATTTAATTCCGGAAATAGGTTGCCAGTACCTACAAATTATACTGCAGCATAAACCTCGTCAGTTCCACCGGGTTTTTCAAGTTCAGTTTCTGCATAATGTTTTTCCGGTGCGTTTCAACTGTGTAGATGCTTAAGTGCAGGTGATCGGCCATTTGCTGGTTGGTATAATTCTGTTTGATAAATTGTAAAAGCTCCAGTTCCCGCTTAGTGAGCTGAAATTGTTTTAAAAAGGCATCCGCTTCATTAAACGCGGAGTTGTTCACGGGCTGCTTATAAGGGAAGCAGGATTGCCCCTGGCTCACGAGCATAATCACATTTAACAGTTCGGCTTTATCGGCGTTTTTCACCAGGTAGCCGTTGCCCCCCCCCCGCTTTTGCCTTTTCAATCAAATGCTCCTCGTTATATGTCGAGAGCATAATCACCTTGATCTTTGGGTAAAATGATTTGATCCTGCTCAGGGCCTCGAATCCGTTGAATCCCGGCATATTGATATCCGCCAAAATAATATCGGGCGTGTGGGTATGCAATAAACCCATCAACTCCCTGCCGTTGGCCGCTATAGCCAGGATCTGAATATTTGCCTCATGCTGCAACAGCAGGCAAAGCCCGTCAATAAATAAAGTATGGTCATCTGCTATAATGATCTTCAACTTTTCTTCTGTCATAACCTGGTTTTTGTTATGGTAAAATTAAGCGGAACCAGGGGTATAAAAAATACCAATTGGTTGGTATTGTCCTGTTTTTGGGGCCTCCCTAAAATTGTGATAGCAAAAAAACAAAAAATTGCCATGAAAAAAACATCAAACAATCCATCGGGGCAAAAGCAATGGGTAGCCGTTGTAAAATTTTCACCGCTTATCATGTTATTTTTTAACTCCTTAAATCCTCATCAATTATGAAAGCACTTTTTATTCTGTTGATTTTGTTGCTGTGGGCTTTGTACACATGGTCGCAGCAGGTATCCGAGCAGAAAAGTTCAGGTTTGTTTCCCGGCCCCTTATCGGTACAGGTGCTCATGGGCAGCCAGGGAATCGGGGCCGATGCCAAATACGGTTTTCTTCCTTCCTTATCGGGCCGTTTCGGGTTTGGTATTATCCCGGTAAACTTTAACAGCGTATTCGGGTTTTCCAGTTTTTCGACAGATAACAGCATGTCGGCAAAGTTCTCCAACCTGCACCTCCTTGCGGATTATTCACCCTTCAGCGGTTCAAGTTTCCGGATCGTGGGCGGCGCCGGGTATTTTTTCAGGGGTGATGCCAATGTGCTTATCGCACCCGCCGGAAGCTACCAGATAGGAAACACAACGGTAACTAAAGACCAGCTTGGCGACATTGACGCGAGCGCCGAATGGAGCGGACTTGCCCCTTACCTGGGGATCGGCCTCTTCCGAAGTTTTCCAGGCAGCTTGTTCAACATGAACCTCGACCTGGGGACCTATTACCTGTCGAGCCCGCAAACCTCCCTGACCGGTACTAAAATGCTGGCCGGCAACAACTCGGAGGCGCCGCAGTTCAACCAAAATATGCAGGGCTACCGCTGGATGCCCGTACTCCAACTAAACTTCAATTTCAGGATCAAATAAAAAATCACAACAAAATGAAACCTCACATCATGAAACACGTCGAATTAAATAAGAAAGGGAACATGCTGATCATTATTTATATAGCGATCATCGCCCTTTTGCTGGTATTTGCAATTGCCGGCTGCAAGAAGCCGAACGACCATATCAGCCTGAATGTTAACGAAAGCAGCCTGACCAAAGCGCCAGTAATGCTGCACTTTGTAAATGCCAACCCAACATCAACCGTTCAGCCTGCTGATTTTAACGTCACTATCAGCGGCAAGGACTCGGCACTGGTACAAATGGACGGCGGAGCAACCACCAACTTCCAGGCATCGCATGGCTTCCTGCCGCTATCGCTCATCAGCTCGGCAGAGCCTTCTACGCTCAATCCTGTAACTTTTAATGTATCGGCACAAATACCCGGCTTCGCACCGGTTGTACAAACCATTACCATCACACAGGATACCGCAACCATTGTTGATATAGGCGCCATAGAGTATACCAATCCTGCTCCCGGCACCTCGGCGCTGGTGAACACATCTGCATTGAGCGGAGGCATATCCAGCGGTATTACCCTGAATTTACCTGCCGGAAACGGCATGGTTGAATCGGCGAAGGTTACCATCCCTGCAGGCACGCAAATGATGGATGTAAACAGCAGCCCGATTGACGCATCCAGCCTAAGCTCAAACATTGTGGACTACAGCGCCAGTTCGAGCACATCCTATGGTTCATTCCCGGGCGGCTTTCATCCAACCAATATTGTCGACGCAAGCGGGAACCAGGTAAATGGCGGCTATCCTATCAATTTTGTCTCGGCAGGCTTATTGTCGATCAACATGACCGCCGACGGCACCCCGGTACGTCACTTTTCACAACCCCTCCAGGTGAGCATGAAACTCAACCCCAACACCACTAACTTTACCACCGGCAATCCCATAAAGGCCGGCGATATTGTGCCGCTGTGGAGCCTTACTGAAGCAACCGGGCAATGGAAAAGTGAAGGCAATGTGACTATCACCAGCGACGGCAGCGGAAACCTCGTCGCCAATTTCACCACAACACATCTGTGCTGCTTTAACCTCGACTGGAGCTGGGCCGTTGCAGGGCACCCTTACGGCACCTGCTTTAACCCGCTAAAAGTAACCATCCATTGCGGCGCAGGTAACAGCGGAGTTTTTGACGTAACTATTGTAACACCTGATTATCAATATCTTGCCGGCGCCCATGGCGAATATGTACACGATGGCGATGTAGTAGTATTTCCTTATGTACCGGACATTGCGCAATGCCGTGTGACGATCAACGCATTTAACCTGTATCTGGATCCTCAACTGCCCATCCTGGCTCAAACCGGGTTGTTTAACCCCTGCGGGCAGGGCGCCATCGATATTACCTGGGGCGGCACGCCCGGACCTCAATTCCTGAATGTGAACCTTAACATTACCGGGCATTGCTCCAATAAAAATGTGAACCTGCTGCCTTCAGGATGGTTTTTCATCTACGATATAACTGCTTCGCAGCATAATAAGAACCCATGGACCTATGTGTATGTGCGTAATGGTATCATCCAGTATGCCTTCGGCTCACCGGTTACCGGCAGCAATGGGGCGTACAGCATCAAAATGGTAGAGGACGATCAATACTATATCTATGCCTTTAACAGCAGCGAATGGTATGAGTCGCCGGTGTTTACGCTGCAAAGCCAGGCTTTCAACTTCCCGGCAGTGGCGGGTTTAAGCGGGTCGGCAACGTTTAACCAAGCCACCAATACGCTGAATTTAAAATGTGTGTATAGCGTTCATTGTCATTAGTCCGGAAGTCCGAAAGAAGCTTCGACTGACGTAACTTAGTTGTTTAGAACAAGCCGTTCCATTGGGGCGGCTTGTTAGTTTTGTGACCGGATACTCCTCTACTTGAAATTCCTCCCTTTTGGATATACATCCGATGGCAAAGTTTTTTCATCCGCCCGGGATAAAGTGAGCACTGGCACGTCTTCGTTTTGCACCTGAGTCAGGCTGCGCAATAATTTAGACAGGTCATAGCAGCGGGTTACGATCACGTGCACTACCTTTTCTTCACGCTGCAGCTTTCCTTCCACCATCAGCAGCTTAGCCTGTAATATCTCTTTGCGGTATTTGTTGAATATTTTTTCAAAAACCACCAGGTTTGCCGAGCCCGTTTCGTCCTCAATGGTAATAAAGCATATACCGCTGGCGGTACCGGGCCGCTGCCGCACCAATACCAGGCCGGCGGCTTTAACGGGTATGCCATCCTTACTATTGTTGATCTGTTGTGTCGACAGAATCTTTAGCATGCTTAGCTTTTCCCGCACAAAACTAACCGGGTGCGCCTTAAGGGATAAGGAGGTAGATGCATAATCCTGCACCACATGTTCGGATGCCATCATCAAAGGCAGTTCAGCCTGGGTTTCGGCGGCGCTTGCCGATGGCTGGCCTTCAAACAGGGCAACAGGGCGATCGTGCAGGGCTGACACTTCCCAAAGGGCCTGCCGCCGGTCGAGTCCTATCGAGCGGAAGGCATCGGCATCAGCCAGCTTCTCCAGCGCAGCGTGTGATACACCGGCATCTCTTAATGAATGAATGTGAATATATTTGCCGGTACGGGCATTTACCAAAGTCTGCACATCTTCTTCACTTAAACCTTTTATCTGCCTGAAACCAAGCCGTAAAGCACGGTAGTTTCCGGATTTTTCCTCAAGGGTATTATCCCAAAATGAAAGGTTCACATCTGCCGGTCTTACCTCTACCCCATGCTTACGGGCATCGAGCACGATCTGGGCCGGCTGGTAAAATCCCATCGGCAAACTGTTTAGTAAAGCAGCAGCAAACACATCGGGGTAATAGCATTTCATCCACGACGATACGTAAACCAACAACGCAAAGCTGGCGGCATGGCTTTCGGGAAAACCATAGCTGCCAAAACCCTCCAACTGCCTAAAAACACGACTTGCAAATTCTTCTTCATATCCCCTTGCCATCATTCCGTCAACCAGTTTCTCCCTGTAATGGCTTACCAGCCCCTTTGCCTTAAAGGTAGCCATACTGCGGCGCAATCCGTCCGCCTCGGCCGGGCTGAACCCCGCAGCGACAATGGCAATTTCCATAGCCTGCTCCTGGAACAGCGGAACACCAAGCGTGCGGGTTAATATCGCCCTAAGTTCCTCCTTCGGGTATTCTTCCTTTTCTTCTCCATTCCGGCGGCGCAAATACGGGTGTACCATGTCGCCCTGTATGGGTCCCGGCCGCACAATTGCTACTTCGATGACCAGGTCGTAAAATTTACGGGGCTTTAGCCGTGGCAGCATGGACATTTGCGCCCGGCTTTCTATCTGGAATACGCCGATCGTATCCGCATCACAGATCATGTCATAAACTTTGGGGTCGTCTCCGTCAAAGTCCGCCAGGGTTAAATTGAGGCCATAGTGCTGTTTAGCCAGATCGAATGCCTTGCGGATGCAGGTGAGCATACCCAGGCCCAATACATCCACCTTTAAAAAGCCCAGCGCTTCAATATCATCTTTATTCCACTCAATACAGGTACGGTCTTCCATCCGGGCGTTCATAATGGGGCACAGGTCGGCAAGCTTGCCCTGTGTGATCACAAAGCCGCCGGTGTGCTGTCCTAACTGCCGGGGAAAGCCCACCAACTGCTCCGTGAGTTCAAATACCTTTTTAAGATGTGCATCCCCGGGGCTAAAACCCTGCTCCTCTACATATTTCCCTTCAAACCAGTCGTCCGAAAAGCGCCAGATGGACTCTGAAAGCTTGCTGATTGCATCAACCGACAGTCCCATTGCCTTGCCGACATCTCTTATCGCACCCTTATGCCGCTCCTGGGTAACAGTGGCTACAATAGCCGCACGGTCGCGCCCGTATTTATTGTAGATGTACTGGATCACCTCCTCGCGACGCTCGTGCTCAAAATCCACGTCGATATCGGGCGGCTCATCGCGGGCATCCGACATGAAGCGCGCAAATAATAAATTAATCTTTGATGGGTTGACCGAGGTGATCCCGAGACAAAAACACACCACCGAGTTGGCCGCCGATCCGCGCCCCTGGCACAAAATACCCTGGCTGCGGGCAAAGCGCACATAGTCATAAACGGTTAAAAAATACGAGGCATAATTCTTCTTTTCCATAAAGGCAAGCTCGTATTCAATCTTGTTTCTTATTTTTTTTGGTATTTCTTTACCAAATTTTTCCCTTGCGCCCTCCCAGGCCAGGTAGGTCAGCTCTTCCTGCGGCGTGCGGCCTTCGGTTATAATTTCTTCAGGATAAACATATTTCAGCATGCTTAGTGAAAACTGGCAGGCTTCGGCAATTTCCTGTGTACGGCTGATCGCGTCAGGGTACTGTTTGAACAGACGCAGCATTTCATCATTTGGCTTTAAGTACCGCTCCGCATTCTGGTGCAGCCGGAAACCGGCATTATAAATGGTGCACTTTTCACGCACGCAGGTTAAAATATCCTGCAGCTCGCGGCGGTTGGGTTCATGGTAATGCACATCATTGGTTGCCACGAGGGGCATATCCAGCCTATCCGCCAATTGCGAAAGCCGGTAAAGCTGCTTGGCATCGTCGCCGTTGTAGTAACGGATAGCAGCCAGGTAACACTCCCTGCCCAATGCCTCGCGGTAAGTGGCCAGGTCGTTTTTAAATATAGGTTCGAAATCAAATTCCGCATTTAATGATGACGGAGGCACCACGATAAATTTCATCCCTTTGGCATGCTGGTACACGTCTTCCCTGTACAAATGGCATTCGCCTTTTTCGGCGCGCAAATTCCCGATTGTGAGCAAAGCTGAAAGCCTGCTGTAAGCGTCCTGGTCGGTTGGGTAAGCCAGCAGCGAGGGCCCGTCGAGCAGATCAAGGCGGCAGGCGGGAATCAGGCGGAAGTCATTTAGCTGTCGGGCTGTCGCATGTGCGCGTACAATGCCCGCCAGGCTGTTGCGGTCGGTTATGGCGATAGCTTTATAACCGAAGGCTGCGGCCCGCTCCACAAGTTCCTCCGGGTGCGATGCCCCGCGCAGAAAGCTGAAATTGCTGGTGACCTGTAATTCGGTGTAATCCATCCTGTCCCTCCTTCACGCAAAAAAGCCATGAATAAACCATTGCCCGGTATGGCCGCCTGTATAATGACCTGCCCTGAACAGCCAGTACCGCCGCCCCTGTTTATCCTCCACGTAATAATAGTCGCGGTGCTCGCCGGCATCCAGCCACCACTCGCGTTCAATGCGTTCGGGGCCATCGGCTTTATGAATATCATGCCGCTTGCCCTTATACACAAACATCATGGGCGGGTAATCCGGTATCGGGGCGCTTACCTCGATCTGTTCCGGGTTGGGCAAAAGTCTTACAGGCCGCAGCCGATCCCTGCGCCATGGAATGGACGGCCTTTCATCAAGCTTCGGCGTGGACTTTACCGACCGCTCCGGCCAGTAGTGCTCTTGCGGCAGGTAGCGGTTTATAATGCCGGTACCGAGTTTGCCTTCCAGCCGGTCGAGCAATTCCGTAAGACTCTCATCATCAAGGCCGCTTTTGCCTGCCCATAGGGCTTCCTGCAGATGGGATACATCCTCCACCTTAGTTGCTTCCAGGGTAAACAGCTCAATGCCCAGGGCCGGCTCAATTGTAGCTATCTTAAGCGCGAAAAGCTTAAAAAGGTGATGGATATAATACGATGCCCGGTTGGTGCCAATTGTTATTTGCTCCAGTTTGCCATCTACTCGGTAGCCTTTAAATACGGCTGTGCGGATGCCTTTTCCCTCCTCCTTCAGGCGCAGGCAAAGCATCTCCAATAGCTGTTGCAGGGCAATTTCAATACCGGTTGCTGTGCGAATAGGTTCCAGGCAGGGTAATCTTGTCGCATAGGGTTCAATGGGAATTATGGGTTGAAGGATCTCTTCTTCCACCCCGAGGGCCTGGTCAAGCCGTAGCAGCAGTCCCGGCCCGAAACGCCTGCGCAGCGCCGAACGCTGCAGCTGCAGCAGGCTGCTGATGGTGCGCAGCCCCAGTTTTTGCATCTTTTCAACTATTGCAGGGTCGAGGCGCAGGGCCGCGGGAGGTAAAGCCAGCAAGGCTGTTGCCTGTTCACCTGGGTCAATCAGCGGCGTTATTCGACCGAAACGTGCTATGGCCCAGGCCGCTCCAACGGTATCCGCCATTCCTCCCCGTACGTCATACCCTTTGCTGCGCAGCCTGTTAACTACCTCTTTTAAGTATTCCCGTTCCCCTCCCCATATATGGGTGCAGCCGCTTACATCCAGCAGCAGTCCATTTGGCGCATCCATTGCCGTAACCGGTGTATAACGGATGCACCACTCACCCAGCGCCATCAGCAGACGCAGGTTACGGCCGGGTGTTTCGTCAATCACCTCCAGTTCGGGCAGTATCGCTTTGGCATCAGCCACTACCATGCCGCACGTCACATCCCCGGCTTCAGCAACCGGGTTGGCAGCGGTGATCACCTTGCGGCCATGATCGGGCACTGCAAAAACAAATGGCTTATCCTTCAACTCCGGCCGGCGGAGGGTGAGCCAGTCCGTTGTTAAATGACGGAACCATATGGAGAGGAAGCGTTTTTGCATTGTTTGTTTTGAACCCAAGTAATCTTGTTAAAATAGTCCTGTTGGCTTATTTCATAGGGATGGATTTGAACCCATCGCTATGTAGTGAGTACCGCCTGCGTAGTTCGCCTGTATGGCGTATAAGATTTCTTCCGCTAGCTAGCGGATCGAGATGGCAAAAAATGTTGAGGGTTGAAAAAACTATCCCACCATCCTTATTTCAAATGGCATAACCGCTTCCATCCTATCTTCTTCAACCAGGTTAAATCCACCGCCGGCCCATTCCATTTGCCATTGTCCCGGCTGGCCGTTGCGCACTTTTAGCAGTTCCACATCCCAGCGCGGGAAACCTACGCCCGGCATTCCTGCGGCAGCTGCGCCCGGCACAGGTGTGATCCGCCAGCGGGCCACACAGGCTGTTGCGCTTAGTTTGCGGGCATCGCTACGCAAAATAAATCCCGTAACCTTGCTTTGCTCCACCGCCAATTGCAG
>Ga0206864_1088_pt1 | contig 31567 bp, 26 predicted proteins | sample Alteio_BWOrgCont_42_FD_152632 | JGI IMG/M metagenome (GOLD analysis project Ga0206864, IMG submission 152632) | Enriched cells from forest soil in Barre Woods Harvard Forest LTER site, Petersham, Massachusetts, United States -... | ecosystem: Environmental > Terrestrial > Soil > Temperate forest >...
AACTTCAGCCGTGCTTTCGGCCGGGATGTTGGTAGCTCCCAAATTATTTGCATTCGATAAGAAATATATCGGCTTGCAGTTGTACACCGTTCGTGATGCCATGTCAAAAGACCCGGTTGGGTCGCTTGCGAAAGTTGCAAAAGTGGGCTATAATTCCGTTGAAGGCGCCACCTACACCGGCGACGAAAAGTTCTACGGCATGAGCGGAACTGCTTTTTCAAAGGTTTTGAGCGATAACGGCCTGGTAATGTACAGCAGTCATTACCGGTTGGGCGAAGATGGCGCGGATATGAAGGGTACGATTTTGAATGATTGGGGAAAGGCGGTTGACGATGCAGCCGCTATTGGCGTTAAATATATGATCTGTGCCTGGCTTTCGCCGAAAGAACGCGGTACCCTGGATCACTACAAACAGGTGGGCGACGATTTGAATAAGGCCGGCGAAACCTGCAAAAAATCGGGCATTCAGCTTTGCTACCACAACCACGACTTTGAATTTATCCAGGAAAACGGTAAATACCCTTATGAAACATTGCTCGGCGCCACCGACAAAGAACTGGTAAAAATGGAAATGGATATGTATTGGATGACCAAAGCCAAACAGGACCCGATAGCACTATTCAATGAGCACCCTGGCCGTTTCCCCCTTTGGCATCTTAAGGACATGGACAACAAACCGGATCAAATGTTTACCGAGGTGGGTAATGGTATTATCGACTTTAAAAACATATTTAAACACGCAAACAAGGCAGGCTTAAAGTATTTCTTTGTTGAACAGGATATTTGCCCCGGCGATCCTTTTGTGAGCATCACCGAAAGCTATAACTACATCAAAACTAACCTCGTTTAAATAAGATCTTTTCAATTCAATCAACTCCGGCCGGGCCTTTGTTAAGGTTCGGCTTTTTTGTATGGCTTCGCGGGGTAGGAGTTGGAATTTTCTAAAACTCCTACATGGAGCTTTAGAAAGTTTAAGAGAAGACGTTGATAATAAAAACAACGATAATTCGCATCATTTGAGTATTTATTACCAGTTTTCAATGATAATGTCCTCAACCTCACTAAAATGTTTATCTCTTGTGATCAAAGTCAGGTTGTGCTGTTTGGCTGTTGCGGCAATCCAGACATCATTTGAAGGAGTGGGTTTACCTTTTTTAAAAAGCGCGGCAGTAATTTCTCCGTAATGTTGTGACGTTATAACGTCTATTTCAATTACAGAACATAAACCAAGGAAAACCTCGAGTTTTTTCAAATGTTTTGGTTTGTTGGAAACTCGATTTATACCTACATATAATTCTCCCAAAACAATTGACGAGATATAGAATCTGCCTATTTCATTTATTTTATCGGCAATAACCTTGTTACCTGAAAAAACTTCGACAACGATATTTGTATCCAAAAAACAACTATTTCCAGTCATTTCCATCTATTGTTTCACAGGCTTCTTCAATAGCGTCTTTCATGGCTTTAGCGTCTTTCTCCGAAAGGATGCCAACAAAGTCATAAATAGTAGGTTTTTCAATATCGAGTTTCACTTCGCCTTTTTTCAATACATTCTCAAGGGCAATCCAAACTGACTCACTTTTTACTTTAAGAATCTCCTCAATTAAATGTAGTTTTCTTGCCTCTGAATACATCGCTCAATTGCGCTGGTGATATTACAAAATTAACAAAAAAAAAACCTCGATTGAAAAACTCTTAAATTACCCGCCTAAAACATCGGGTAACTGGCCGGTTCAGCCTTAAGCGTCCCCGAAACAAGCGCCTCCAATTCTGGTAATATCGCCAATTGAACCTCGTGTAGCGGCGTTTCCATTTCCTGCAGCTGTTTTAGCTGTGCGTCTTTCGTTCCTTCATTATTTAATGCCTGCAAAGCGATCGATGCAGCCATGGAAAGATTATCGGAAAGGTCTTTGATCTCTTGCGGGTATGGGCCAAATGTTGAAACCGCGTCAAACCGGGCTTTGTTGCTCATCCATTTGCCGAGTTGTGCTTTGATGGCGGCGAGGTCGGTTGCCTTATGATTTTGGAGGTATGCCGCTACCAGTTGCCTGAAATACCAGCCGGTTTCGGAGTCGGCGTGCAATGCGTCGGCAATATTTACGAGGGGTGAATTCAGGTTAGATTGCACTTTCTCTTTTGAGAACATCCCTCCCATCAGTCGTTTGTAGCCCTTAACTGGCGTGTAAACATCGGCTAATATACGCACCGGGCTAATATCCGCGTCGTTCACCCAGCGGGCCAGTATTTTAAGGTAGTTGGCATTCTCACTAATTGTACGATCGTTCAACTCAAAATCAGTCGCCCACAAACGGCGGTACATATCATTTACATCGGTAACGGCGGCAGGTGACCATAACCTTTCGGCAATGGCAGCGGTGCGCGGCCAAACCCTGATCTCTTCATTATCGCCGTCAACCAGTTCGCTCCAGATAGCGGCCTCCCCGCCGAGAACACCCTTGGCCGCATCCGCCGGGCTCACCAAGGGTGAAACCGGGTCGCTTAAATAATGAATATAAGCGGGCATGAATAAGTCGAGGTAGTAACCGCTGGAAATGATCATTTGGTTACCATGGCCAATCACCTTCACCGACAAGCTATCCACCGCCGCCGGTTTCCATTTTTGGACGATCACATCTTCGGGCAGATCGGGATTGAATGTTTCTTCCCAGCCGATCAGGCGCTTATTGTATTTCTTTGCGATGAGGTACATGCGCTTTACAAAATACGCCTGCAGCTCGTCGGTGCTCTTCATTCCTTTCGCAGTCATAAAGGCAGCTATCTCCGGGTTTTGCTTCCAGGCCACGCCATTGTTTTCATCGGCGCCCACATGGAAATATGCGTCAGTGAAAAGCGTGCTCATTTCTTTAATAAACTTATCGAAGAACGCATAGGTTGTTTCTTTGGTCGGGTCGATGGTTGGCGTTGGCATCTGGCTGATCAACTGCATCACCTTCCCAAGGCTTAAATTTTTGATCGTGTCCATCTTGTAACGTTTGGATGGCTTGTAGTCCGATGGGTAGCTGGCCAGGTAAGGATAGGCGGCCAAAATACTGGAACAATGCCCGGGCAGGTCAAATTCCGGGACGATGATGATACCCCGGTCATGCGCATAGGCAACCACTTCTTTGATCTGGTCCTGGGTATAGAAATAGCCATTCGATCCCTTTTCCTGCAGCAGCGGGAAGACTTTTGATTCCACCCGGAAGCCCTCGTCGTCCGACAAATGCAGGTGCAGCACGTTTAGCTTTACCAGGGCCATGGCATCGATGTTGTGTTTCAGTACTTCAAATGGGATAAAATGCCTTGCCACATCGATCATCAGCCCGCGCCATTTAAACCGGGGCGAATCGTTTATCTCAACCAGGGGACAAAAAAATCCGTTCTTATCAGCCGATAGGAGCTGGTAAAGCGTTTCCAGGCCGCGTTCAGCGCCAATATCCGTGGCTGCATCGAGCATAATTTGTGATGCATTTACCTTGAGGGTATAACTTTCGTCCATGCCGATCACCGGAATGATCGCCTTCTCATACCGTATGAAAAGCTGCGCGCCGGGTTGGTTGTCGGCAGCGGAAATAAATTCCTGGGAGAAATTAATACCTGTGCGCCTGCCCAATTGCTTATAAAATCGGTTGATGGCCGCGATAAATTTGCCGCTTTCCGGTCCGCTTATACCGATGGTAAACTTACCGGTAAAATTAAACCGGCCGCTCATGGTTTTTACCGATTGCGGCACCGGCATCAGGTTAAGTGTATCGGCAGTTTGGGCAAACAAACTAAATGCAGTGAGGCTAAAAATTAGCGTCGTAAGGAACTTTTTCATGTTATTGATCGGGCTGGTTTTTTATTTTGTTAATGATGGCTAATCCTTTTTCGGTGCAGATGCCCCTTAGGTAAATGTCAATAGTGTGTTTAACGAGGTCATCCGGGTTGAGCTTGAATTCCGCAAACGTATCGGAACGGGTAACCGATGTGTACAAAACGTTGATGGCCCGGAATGCAATTTCAGGCTGCAGCCAGGGCAGAAAATATCCTTCCCTGATACCCGCTTCCATCTTGTCGGTCAATACCTGGCCAAGCTCGCCAAAGAATTTGCCGATGACCTTATCCTGTAACTCGGGGTAGTAATGGTTCAGATCGTGATAAAAAAGGTGGTTGGCGCCAAAATCAAGCGCAGTTGACTGGGCATAAATCATGCAGATCAATTCAACAGGGTTAATTTCTTTATTAAGCTTTCCCGCTAACTCTTTATCCATGCCTTCGTAATGCACCAACAGGCAGGCCTCGAGCAGCGCTTCTTTATCGGGAAAAAATTTATACAGTGTTTTGGTAGAAATTCCCATAAACGATGCCAGGCGCTGCATGTTCATACTGCGTATGCCGTGTTCCAAAAATTGACTTAAGGCTGTGGAAACAATTTGCTCCTTCATTCGCTGGAAAATATTCTTCAAATATAATTTTCCTTTTCGAATTGGAAAATATTTTTTTAAAAATATTTTCCAAAATAAACTTTTGTAAATTTGAATAATCCGCACACAAATAAATCGCTTTACGTTTGTTTTACCGTATATATTAATATGACAAAAAAAATTATTGCCGCATTTAGCGCATCTTTTCTGCTGCTGTCTGCATTTGCTGTTAAGGCGCAAACGCCCCCTGCAGCGCTCATTGTTGGCGACCGGATGCCGGCATTTTCACTTACGGCCCAGGACGGCAAAAAATTTAATAGCGCCGACTACACCGGTAAGGATATCCTGGTGATCTATTTCTATCCAAAAGATGAAAGCATGGTATGCACTAAAGAGGCATGTGCGTTCAGGGACAGCTTTAATGAGTTTGCGAAAGCGGGCGCCAAAGTAATTGGTATAAATAGCGGAACTGTAGCCAGTCACAAGGAATTCAGCGACCATTATAAATTACCTTTTATCCTGCTGAGCGACCCGGGCAACAAGGTGTACCATTTGTTCGGAGTGAAAGATAAAATGTTCATTAGCGGAAGGGAAACGTTTATTATCGACCGTCGTGGCAAAGTCGCCTTCACTTACGAATCGATGATGCAGGGTAAAAAGCATGCTGACGATGCGCTTACGTTTGTGAAACAGCATGGCGGCTAAACAGGATAGAAAAATGTTAAAAGCGGATCAAATAACCTTTAAAGAACTAAATTTGACCGCCAATTATAGTTCACGTTAAAGCATTCTACATTAAATGGTTATCATACTTATCTTCTCTTTCTGTCACTGGTTTTTCTCCTTGTTTTTTCAAACATTTTTCCTGCATCGTTATGCATCGCATAAAATGTTCAAAATGAACAAGTTTTGGGAACGGACCTTTTATTTCGCCACTTTTGTTTCGCAGGGGTCGTCGTTTTTAAATCCCCGCGCCTATGCCATCATGCACCGTATGCACCATGCCTACAGCGATACCGACAAGGATCCGCATTCCCCCCATTTTATTAAAGATGTTTGGGGGCTGATGATCAAAACCAAAAACATCTACCTGGATTATTTACGATACAAGCTGGAGCCCGAGCCACAATTCCGCGACCGTTACCCAACCTGGCCGGCCATTGACCGTTTTGCCGATCTTTGGGTAACGCGTGTGGGTTTTGCGCTGCTTTACACCGCTTTTTATATCTTTTTCGCGCCCTACTGGTGGCTTTTCTTATTGCTTCCACTTCATTATTTTATGGGCCCGCTCCATGGCGCAATCGTAAACTGGTGCGGTCACAAATATGGCTATGCCAATTTCAATAATGGCGATCACAGCAAGAATATGCTGCCGCTTGACTTCCTGATGATGGGCGAGCTTTTCCAGAACAACCATCACCAAAAACCAAACGACGTAAATTTCGCCAAAAAATGGTTTGAGCTGGATCCTTCCTATCCTGTCATTAAACTTATGCACTGGCTGCACATCATCAAACTCCGCAAAGCATGAACCCGATCATCACTACCTTAAAAGTCCTTTTTAGCTTATTATTCGTTTGGATGTGCTACACGGTTATCAGCACCAGCATCGAAAGCAATTTATTTAAACAGTGGGACTTTTTAGGGGGAATACCCTGGATGCGGGCCACGCTTTGGGATTTTTATGCTAATGAAACCGTAATATTTTTATGGGTAGCATACAAGGAAAGTAGTCTGCTGCTTAGGATAGTGTGGCTCATCTTATTAATAGCTTTGGGAAGTATTGCAAGCTGCGCCTTCGTGCTGATCCAATTGTTCAGGCTCAAGCCGGGCGAAGGATTAAAAGAATTTTTCGGAAAACAAAATGGATAACGGTTCAATCATAACCCTAATAGTTTATAGCCTGATCGCATGCTGCGTAATCATGTTCTTTGTCTGGCTATGGTCGTACCGCATCGGCAATGCCGGGGTGGTGGATATTTTCTGGTCGTACAATTTCCCGGTAATTGCCATCATCCTGCTGTTGCTTGGGCCGGGTTTTGAAATCCGCAAATTGCTCATTTGCGGCATGGTCATCATTGCCGGTACGCGCCTTGGCACGCACCTGGCAGTACGGGTACTAAAACATCTGCGGCAGGAGGAACCCCGCTATGCCCAGATCCGTAAAGAATGGGGGGATAAAGCGGAAGTGAAAATGGCTTTCTTTTTCCAAATGCAGGCTTTATCGAATATCCTGCTGGCTGCACCGTTCTTTATCATTGTACTCAACACATCGCCTGAATTGAGTATCTTCGAATACATCGGGGCCGCTATATGGCTGATCAGTGTCATAGGCGAAGCCACGGCAGATGCGCAACTGGCCGCCTTCAAAAAAGATCCCGCTAACAAAGGCAAGGTTTGCGATAAAGGGCTTTGGGCTTATTCGCGCCACCCCAACTATTTTTTTGAGTGGCTGATGTGGGTATCTTATTTTGTCTTTGCTTTAGGATCTCCTTACGGCTACCTGGCCATCATTAGTCCCGCTATTATTTTGTACCTGCTTTTAAAGGTAACAGGCATCCCCATGACCGAAGAACAATCCATCCGTACCAAAGGCGGTGCCTTCCGGAAATACCAACAGGAGGTGAGCGTTTTTGTACCCTGGTTCAGAAAGAAGTAACTTTTAGGGATTTCTACATCGACGCAAAGTATTGCATCTTTACCGGGTTTTCGCGATGGAGACGCAAAATATTGCGTCTCTACATTTTTGTGTATTTTGCAGCGTCTTTCGGACTTTCGGTCCCGATAGCTATCGAACTTTCGGACTAACAACATGAATCCCTACCAACAGAACAAACGCTGGAAATATATTTTGCTCGCCTTCGCGGTGGTAATTGCCAGCGGTTCGCTGCTGTACACCAATTACCTCGTGCGCAATATTGCGAAAGCCGAGCGTACCCGTGCGCAGGTATGGGCCATGAGCATGAAGCAGGTATTGGCGTCGGATGATAACGACTTTTTGAATTATGTTTTCGCGGTGCGTGATAGCTCCATCGTCCCGGCCATTGTGACAAACGAACGCGGCGACATTCAGCTGTCGAGGGGGCTTGATTCAACCAAAGTGTTTATCAAGTTGCAGGCTGAGGGCAATAAAAAGCTTAAGTACGACCCCGCTTATTTTAAATCGGAGCTGGCCTACATGAAAAAACAGCATGAGCCGATCAAGCTTTCGGTACTGAGCGAGCAATGGCTGGTTTACTACAAGGACTCGCCGCTACTTACACAATTAAAGTTTTTCCCATATATACAGCTTTCGCTCATAGCTATCTTTTTGCTGATGGCCTACACCGCCTTTAGTTCTTCGCGCAAATCGGAACAGGACCAGGTTTGGGTTGGCTTGGCTAAGGAAACGGCCCACCAACTTGGAACACCTATCTCGTCATTGATGGCCTGGATAGAATTGATGAAGGAAAAATTCCATGCGGAAGACGACCCGCTGATCGGCGAAATGGAAAACGATGTGAAGCGCCTGGAAATTGTTGCCGACCGTTTCTCAAAGATCGGCTCAAAACCGCAATTGGAAGACCACAAGGTTTACGAAGTGGTGAACGAATTTGTCGACTATTTTAAAGTCCGCGTAAGCAAAAATATCAGCTTTGAGGTAACGGGCAATCCGCATATGCAGGCCGACATCAATATTCCGCTGTTTGATTGGGTGCTGGAAAATCTTTTTAAGAATGCGGTAAACGCCATCGAGGGCAAAGGCAGCATCAAAATAAACATTGCCGGCAATAAGCAAAAAAAACAGGTTTTTATTGACGTCACCGATACAGGTAAGGGAATACCCCGTTCTAAATTTGAAACCGTTTTCAGGCCGGGTTATACTACCCGTAAACGGGGCTGGGGCCTGGGCCTTTCGCTAACCAAACGGATGGTGGAGAACTACCACGATGGGCAAATATTCGTGCGCGAGTCGGAAATGGGTAAGGGCACAACATTCAGGATCATTTTAAAGAACATCAGTTATGATAGAAAGACCAAATCCAGGTGAGTATCCCCCGTTTGCCGCTAAATATGTGGACCTGGTAGGCAACGGGCCTATTATTGAAATACTGGAATATTTACAGCAAACCACCCTTCATTTTTTTACCCGGATGGATCCGGCTAAGGGTTCGTACGCTTACTCGGAAGGAAAATGGACGGTGAAACAAGTGCTGGGCCACATGGCGGATACGGAAAGGGTATTTGCTTATCGCGCCCTTGTTTTCGCCCGCGACCCGGTGGAACTGCCCGGCTTTGACCAGGACAGGTTTATGGCCAATTCGAATTTTAATGAACGCAAACTGGAAGACCTCGCTATCGAATTTAATGCGTTAAGGGAAACTACGCTGCACCTGTTGAGGTCGGTAACCGATGAGCAATCAACGCAGAAAGGGATAGCCAGCGGCTATCCTGTTTCTGTAAGAGGTTTGGCCTATATGATCGCGGGCCATGAACTGCACCATTTGAAGATTTTAAAAGAAAGATACTTGTAGGATCATTGTAGCGGTTATGCTGGACTTGACTAACCAAACAACTTAATCCAACTTACCCGATAGCTATCGGGTCAACCATTAACTACTCTCCTTTTTCTTTGTCGCCCTCTTTCTTCTCGATCAGGTAAGAGAGGAAGAGCCCGCCGCCGCCGAAGATTGCAATTAGCGCAAAGTACACCGCGGTTATATCGTCATTGTTTTTGAAGACGGTGTCATCTAAAACAAAGGCTAAAAACAAGCCAACGCCTGCACCTATCAATAGCAAACCCCATTTAAGGTTTTGAAAAGGGGCCGATTGTGATTTATACCTGCGCGGGTCCATTCCCCTTTCGATCATGGCCATTCTTTCTCTTTTGTGCAGGTAAACGATGCCAAAGATCATCGCGAAAAATCCGGTGGAAATGACTATACCAGCCAAAATTCCTAAGTTTCCAGTATCCATTTTATTATTTTTTAAATTTATTAATTTTTGTTCTGTAATCACCATCGGGGTGATATGTAAGCTCTGACGACACTGTTTGAAAGCAGGTTACAGCAGGGAGGAAAAAAGTTTGCAGTTGGCAGTGGGCAGTTGGACAGTTGTGAGTAGGCGGCTGGCAGTAGTGTCCCGACAGCTATCGGGAGGTGAGTGGTGAATGGTGCGGGCGATGCAGAAAATTAAAAGACTATCTTTACATGGGTGTAACCCAATGGGGTGTCACGTCGTCAGAGAGCTACAGAATGCAAAGCAAGCTTTCGGATATAGAGTTGATACAGCAAACGCTGGCCGGTAACCAGGCTGCTTACGCAGACCTGGTAAAACGCCATCAGCGCTTCGTTTTTACACTGGCTATGCGTTTTTCGAAAGTACGGGAGGATGCCGAAGAGATTGCCCAGGATTGCTTTATAAAGGCGTACCGTTCGCTGGCAAGCTTCCAGGGCCAATCAAAATTCAGCACCTGGTTATACAGCATTGTTTACACCACCGCGATGACGTTTTTGAGAAAAAAAAGGGTGGATACCGATTCAATTGATGACGAAAGCACCTATATTCAAATTGAAAACCATGCATCGGCGTATGATGTTAATAATGCTGAAAACAGGTCGAGGTCATTTTATCTTGACCAGGCCATAGCGCAGTTGCTGCCCGATGATGCAGCCATCATTACCTTATTTTATAAAGGCGAGCAATCGCTGGAAGAGATAGGAAAAATGATGAACATGGAAACTAATACTGTGAAGGTAAAATTATTCAGAGCCCGCCAGCGGCTGAGAGAAAAACTGGAAAGAAATTTAAAACACGAAACAAAGGATCTGATATGAACAGCATCGAGGAAATACTTTGGAATTATATCGACGGCAATTGCAGCCCCGAGGAGCAAAGGATCGTGAGCACCCTTATTGCGGAAGATGAATCGTACCGCCTTAAATACCAGGAATTGGTAGCCTTAAGCAATAACCTTTCAGAAATGGAGCTTGACGAACCGTCGATGGCCTTTACCTATAACGTAATGGAGGGCATCCGGGCAGAGCATGCGCTGGTTCCGCTAAAGGCCCGCGTGAATAAACGCATTATAATGGGCATTGCCCTTTTCTTTTCGATTACGCTTTTGGCCCTGTTGGTATTTATACTGCTTAATGTTAAGTTGCCGGCACATATCCTGCCTGCCAATTCGTCACTCAATTTTAAAATACCGGACATTAATTCCGGTAAAGAAAAAATGATTGTGCAGGCTTTCATATTTTTTGATGTGGTATTGGGTTTGTACCTGTTAGATGGTTTTTTGCGGAGAAAAGCCGATCCCAAACAGGCGTAAAAGTGTATGCCAAAGGGAGCATTTTTCTTCCATTTGTTCACTTTTTTGACATCCGGAAGTGTTGATCACGTGTGGATTACGTTTATTCAATAAAATAGCAAAACCTTGTGAAATTGGTACAGAAATTGTTATATAATATCCGACTGGCACCCGCCAGTTAATTGTGATAAGGTTTAGGTTGAAAGTCCCCTGCGATAAGCGGGGGGCTTTTATTTTTTATCGGCTTGACGACTGACCTAAACCACAGCCTCTTGTTTCGCCGGCAATAAATAATTGAGCAGCACCGCAATCAGGATGACCGATAAACATCCAATGGCATTGAGCCACAGGTAGGCCACCAGGTCAAAATACCCTAAAATACACACCAGCAATTCCGTAACAAGTGCGGCGATGAAAACCGCGTTGCCCCTGATGCGCTTCAAATAAAAAGCCACCACAAATACGCCCAAAATAACTCCGTAAATGTACGAGCCCAATTTATTCACATACTCCAGCAGGTTGCCAACCTTACCGGCGTACAGCGCCATCAGAATACAAACCAATCCCCAAAATACAGTGGCAATTCTTGATGCATTAAGGTAGTTTTTATCGGTTGCCCCGGGATTGATAATACGTTTATAAATATCCACTACGGAAGTAGAAGCAAGGGAGTTTAACGCACTGGCGGTGGACCCCATCGACGCCAAAAAAACGATCGCCACCAACAGCCCGATTAACCCCCTCGGTAAATACCGGGTCACGAAGGTGAGGAACACATAGTTGGAATCATCGCCGTTCGCCTTTTCATTGTTCTTTTTCATCACCGCGATCGCCTGGTTTCGTATCGACTGGGAAATACTGTCTGCCGCTTTTAATTCTACGCGCGATGCGTTGATGGTCGCCGGGTCTTTGCTGTCAAAAGCCTTCAACAGGTCGTTTGCTTTGTTCCGGCGTTGTTCAAGGGCGTCGCTGTATTGCTTTTCCAATTGGTTATAGGCGCCGGCGTAAGCACTGCTTTTTACCTGGTTTACCTCGTAGCTGTTAAAAAACATTGGGGGCTTGTTAAACAGGTAGAAGGAAAAAACGAGCACGCCGATCAGCAGGATAAGGAACTGCATGGGCACCTTTAACAATCCGTTCATGATCAGTCCCAGGCGGCTCTGGCCAACGGAACTGCCCGTAAGGTAACGGCCAACCTGGCTCTGGTCGGTACCGAAATAAGATAGTTGCAGAAAAAATCCACCGATAAGGCCGCTCCATATGTTATAACGGTTACTGGGATCAAATTTCCAGTCGATCACATTCATGCGGCCTAACTTCCCGGCCAGTTTAACGGCACTGCCAAATCCTACGCCCGCAGGCAGGAGGTGTACCACCAATACCCCGGCGAAGAACATCCCCATAAAAATAATGCTCATCTGCAACAATTGCGTGTACGAAACGGCCTTCGTACCGCCATAAACGGTGTAGAAGATAACCAGGCTGCCTATAAAAAGAGTGGTATAAACTACGTTGATGTCCAGTATGGTTGCTAAAATGATAGAAGGCGCGTAAATGGTAATGCCCGTGGAAAGACCCCGCTGAACCAAAAAAAGGAAAGATGTCAGCGCCCTCGTTTTTAGGTCGAAGCGCTGCTCCAGGAATTCGTATGCGGTATAAACTTTCAGACGGTGGAAGATTGGCACAAACGTGATGCAAAGCACGATCATAGCCAGCGGTAGGCCAAAGTAGAATTGAACGAAGCGCATGCCATCTGTATAGGCCTGGCCCGGTGCCGACAGAAATGTAATCGCGCTTGCCTGCGTTGCCATCACCGACAGGCCCACGTGGTACCATCGCAAGGAGCGGCCGCCCATCAAAAACTGGTCGATATTTTTATTGGAGCCGCTTTTCCAAACGCCGTATAAAACGATGCCCAGCAGCGTAACACCTAAAACGATCCAGTCGGTTAAGCTCATTCAAGACAGACAGTAATGAGCCAGAAAATAAGGATAAGAAAAACAAGCCAGCCGGCAACTATTACATAAAACTGGCGCCAGCTTTTAATAAAGGAAGGGAGTTCCGGATTATGCTTCTCCACGGCCTTCCACAAAAACCTTAAGGAAGAAGCCGGTGAACAGCAAACCGAAAATACCAAGGATGGGTATCCATATATAACCGGCATCTAATATAAGGCCGGTGAAAAGGCCGGCGCCTAAACCTACCAAATAATACAGGCCTTCGTAGTTTTCTTTTTCTTCTTCGTGGTGATGTGTCATGGTGCAAAAAATGATATGAAGCAAAGTTAGCGGTTTAGATGATTACTGCCTAACGGTGGGGCTGGTTTTTTTATACGGGATTTTGCTTCAGTATCCGTTTATATTTCAAAAACAACGTTTTGCATAAAAGTTAGGGAAAAAAAGTTCCCGTGGAACTTTGAATATTGTTATTATTAGTCTATAAACAGGCAACCCAAACTGATGTCATCAAGTTCAGAGTTTCATTGCCCCTTTAGGGGGCAAAACGATTGTAGAAAACATCGAAAAATAAGTTTAGCATGCCGTAGGTATGCAACATTGTCCCACGGCTATTTCCTGGCATTTCCGCTTAACTTGGTAACGTTGCCAGGGGTTATAACGAGTTCGGCATTGGCTCCGGAGGAGTCCCCTGTTTATAGAAACGCAATTTAAACGTTTCAGGCTCCAGAGGAGCCCCCTACCTTGCGCCTTGCCACGCCGGTACCTTCCACTTATACACTCACGGCTGCTGCGTCTTCGGCTTGCTCAATAAATTAACAAACAGCCGGTATGCCCCGGGAACCCCCGCCGGCAGCTGCCTGAAAAACGCCAGCGAGGTATAAACAAACCTGCCCTGGCCATAATTCCCCACGATCAATGCACCATTATTCTCTGATTCACCCGGATCCTTCATTTTGAGCGGTGCGCTGTATTTGGAGTCGATGTCGCTTACATAATAAAGACCGCGCTCCTGTACCCAGCCGTTGAAATCGGCATCGCTGATCACATTCGGATAATTCAATACCGGGTTTTGCGGATCGGTAACTGTAACTTTTGCCTCTTCGTCGGTAACCCTGCGGTTAACAACGCTGAAAGGGTATGGACCGATGTTTTTTGTCACCAGCCCGTTATTGTTGTTGTACTGGATAAGCAGGTTGCCACCGTTCTTTACGTATTCCAGCAATTTTGGCTGTTCTACGGCCAGGCGTGGGTTTACATTATAGGCACGTACTCCCGTAACAATGGCGTCGTAGCCGGAAAGATCACCGTTCATGATTTCATTTTCGCTTAGGATATGCACATCATAACCCACCTGCTTCAACGCGTCGGGCACCAAATCGCCCGCGCCGGGAATATACCCTATCTTTTTGCCGGCGATCTTCAAATCCACGTCGATCAGTTTGGCCTGCGCCGGCGGAAATAAAGTGAGGTAGGGAATATGCTCATATTTAATATGCTGTATGCCCATCATAAAATCCTTGCCGTTGGCGGTCACTATTGCCTGTAGTGTAGTTACCTGGGGCTGATTACTTACCGGGCTAACGGTAAAAGCTGCCGTCCATTCGTCGCCTTTATTTTTCCCATCAAAGTCGATCTTATCCGGCTCAACTTTCCAGCCCGGCATCGGCTTGATGCGGATACTTCCGGTGCTTTTGGTAAAGCTGTTAAGCGTTATCTGCACGGTTTGTGGCAGCGTACTGTTAAAGATATAGTTCTTATCCTTTATGTTGGCGGTTACCGGGGGCGTTATCTCCACGGGTTGATAAACATCGCCCCGTATCGGGTCCCCATATTTGTAATCCAGCTTTCTATCGTACTCTAATGCGACTCCATCAATCAAAAAGTCAAATTCAACTGTCGGCGCATCCGGGTTTTCGGGGTTGCCCACATTTCCTTCATTGTTAATTTGGTAAGTGCCGATGGAATGTGGCGACTCCAGCCAGTAGGGCTGAGTTATTTTAGAGGCGGTACAGTCGGCGCTGTAGGTTTGTAAGGCATTAACCGGTATTGTTTTGTCTTTATTCTCAAGCGTCAATGCATAACGGGCTATCTGCTCCATGAAAACGCCTGAGTCGCTACCAAATCCATCCGCTGGCTGCAAGACGGTCAATTTATCAAGTGCGATATTTAAGCCGTATCGGCTGATCACCTGCGACCGGATATTCATCTGGTCGCCCAGGGCATATTCGGCCGCTGCTGTATATGCCTCAAACCAAAGGCCGGCGCAGGCTGCGATCAGGTCGTTCAGTTCTTTCGTTTTTTGCTTTTGCCAATATTCGTCAGGTACTTTTGCTACCTTTTCGTGCAGCTTCAGCAATGCGGGAACGGACCTCTCCAGGTGGTCGATATCAAAATCTTTCCGGATCCTTCCAATTTCATCGGAGATGCTTTCACCGCCTTTTACCCTCGTCCACGAGGTATTAATGCCATCCATCAGGTCCGTTTGCGGGGCATCGCCTAAAATCGTTTTAAAATATTCATAGGCATCGCCGCGCTGCCGGGGCGATCCAAAGCCCTGTGTTTTGTGGTTAGACCGGCTCTCGGCAGCCATTTCGCCATAGCCTTCGCCCAAAATGGGGTTATAAACACCCACGTTTATATTAAACTGATCGGTAGATGTTGTATTAACGGTTCCGAAGTTAAAGGTATTCCACAGCAAACGTTTAGCCTGCCATGTTTGAACGTATTTTAACTGTTCCGGGAAACGGTTTGGGTCAGCCGCTGCCTTGAATGCTTCCTGGGCCAAAATAGCCGAGGCGGTATGATGGCCATGGCCGCCCTCCCCGGTAGTTGGGAACCTGCAAATGATCACATCCGGCCTGAATTTCCGTATCACCCAAACCACATCGCTCAAAACCTTTTCCCTGTCCCATATTCTTAATGTTTCGTCCGGGCCTTTTGAAAAGCCGAAATCATTGGCGCGTGTAAAAAACTGTTCCGCGCCATCTACCCTCCGGGCTGCCAAAAGCTCCTGCGTACGGATCATCCCCAAAAGCTCGCCCTGGTCATTGCCTAATAGGTTTTGACCGCCGTCGCCGCGGGTTAACGAAAGGTAGCCGGTGCGGTAATGTTTTTCCTGCGCCAAATAGGCCAGCAGGCGCGTGTTTTCATCATCCGGGTGTGCAGCTACATACAATACACTGCCCAGCACGTCGAGCTTTTTGAGGTTTTGCGCGATGCTCACGAGGCTGGTAGGAGGCGCAGTTTGAGCAACCGCAACACCGCTGATCAAAAAGCACGCAATAAAGAGTTTGATTCGGTTCATCATCCACAAATATATTGAAACCTCCACGGCATATTTAATATGTATCAAGAATTTGATAGTGAGTGGTGACTGGGGAGTGTGGACAGTTTGCAGTGGGCAGTTGGCAGTGGTGAAAAGTCAGTGGCGAATGGCGACAACTCTTCAACATTCCAACCTTCCAACAATAAAACAATCCAGCAATCCTCCCAACATTCCAACCCCCCAACAATAAAACAATCCGGCAGTCCTCCCAACATTCCAACCTTCTAAATAAAAAAATCAAAACCATGTTTACACATATATTGTTAATCGCTTGATTGATTTTTAATATTTGATTATCAATCACTTAAATCAAGATTGCAAATAAATGACAAACTCAATCAATCGTTTGATTAATTTTGTGCAGGTAAAACGATGGACAAAGATAAAATTGATAAGAAAGACCATATCCTGGATGTCGCTGAAAAAGTATTCTCCGACCTGGGATTCGACGGCGCTTCAACCCGGACAATATCGGGCGAAGCCGGCGTGAATATGGCGATGCTTAATTATTATTTTGGGTCGAAAGAGGGATTGTTCCTGGCCATTTTCGAACGAAAAATAGCATCATTCCAAACATTGCTGCAAAACATCGGCAATGACGAAACTATCACTTCATGGGACAAGCTATCTAAATGCATTGATAATTATGTTGACCGGATCATCGTGAACAACTGCTTCCAGAAACTCATCAACCGGGAGCTAACCATGAGCAAACGCTGGGAGCTGACCGATAAGATCACCCAGATACTCATGGTGAATGTTATCGAAATTAAAAAAATACTCGACGAAGGCGTCAAAAATAAGACCTTTGCAAAAAACATCGACGCCGAACTGGTAATCGCGACCATTTTTGGTACCAAAAATTATATCATTAACACTCCGCACGTCTCTTCTTTAATACTGGGCCACGATATTCGCGATGAAAAATACCTGGAAGAAGAGCTTAAGCCCAGGGTAAAAATATATATGAAACGACTGTTGCAAGCTTATTTAATGAAAGACAATGACAACTCTAAATAATACAAACACCTATCCAGCAAAAACAATGATTAAACGTTACCTAATTCCGTTACTCCTGCCTTTACTGTCGGTCGGCCAAAATGTTTTCGCCCAGGACAGGACCATCACGCTGGGCGAAGCCCTAAAACTCGGCGTCGCCAACAGCAATGTGGTAAAACTGTCAAAAGCAAAAATAGACCAGGCCATATCACAATATGAGCAGGCAAAAGACAGTGGCTTACCAACGGGCAAAGCAAGCTTCACTTACGACCGCGCCCAGATCCCCGCCAATAAACTCGACTTTGGCTCCGAAACTATTGGCCTGCCAAAAGACGCCAATGCGTATTTAGGCATCGCCTCGGTTGACGAAGTTATATTTGGCGGCAATAAGCTTAAATATGCAGAACAGTCCACCCAGTTACTCGCGGAAGCTGCCCGTGTCGACGCAGAAAACGACAAGGACGGTGTAGCTTACGACATCATTAACCAGTTTTACAACCTGTACAAAGTTTTACAGAGTATAAAAGTGGTTCAGCAAAATTTAGCCACAATAGACGGGCAGATCAAACAGTCGCAGCGCTTTTTTGACCAGGGAATTGTAACCAAAAATGATGTGCTGCGGTTCCAGCTTCAAAGAGCAAATATTGAGTTGAACGGCATCGACCTGGAAACCAACCGCAAGATCGTAAATTTTAACCTCAACGTCTTGCTCGGTTTGCCTGATAATACCCAGTTAAACATCGATGTAATAAATGAGGCCGACAGGCCCATCGACCCGGCCTCAAATTATATCGACACTGCATTGGTGCAACGCGCCGAGTTGCGTTCGCTGGATATCCGCAGCAAGGTTGCCGAAACAAATATTAAAACGGTATCGGCAAATGTATTGCCATCTGTTGTGGCGTCGGGGGCGGCTTATTACATTGATACAAGGATAAACCCGCTGCCGGGCTCGGGCTCATACATCCTTCCGATCACGATCGGCGTGGGCATCAACTGGAATTTTTCTACCCTTTGGACCAATAAGAACAAAGTTACGGAGGCCAGGATACAGCTCGACGAGGTAGAGCTTAATCACGCTATCACCATAAATAATATACGCAGGGAGGTAAACCAGGATTACCAGAACTACGCCATGGCGCGCGACAAAATAAAATTGCTGCAAACTTCTATCGACCAGGCCACCGAAAACAACAATATCCTGGGATCCAAGTACAAGAGCAATGTGGCTTCAGCCACTGACAAGGCCGACGCACAAACCCTGCTTTACCAGGCGCAGATCAACCTCGAGCTGGCAAAAGCCGATGCAGGGCTGGCCTACTATACCCTACTGAAATCAACCGGAAAACTCAATAAATAAAATCACAAACATGCTAATAAAACATACAATGGCAAAGGCACACGAAACACAGGAAACCGAACCGAAAAAGAAACCAAACAGGGTACTGCCTATCATACTTGGGCTCATCCTTGTAGTAGGTATCGTATTCGGTATAAAAGAATATATCTATTACGGCAAGCACGTTGATACCGACGACGCCCAGATCGACGGCGACATCAGCCCCGTTGTGGCCCGCGTAGGCGGCTATGTAGATAGCATCTACTTCCAGGAAAACACCCACGTAAACAAAGGGCAGTTGCTGGTGAAAATTGACGACCGCGACTACCGCGTTAAATTAGAGCAGGCATCGGCCGCTAAAACCGGGGCAGCCCAGGGTGTAAACGTTGGCGAATCGCAGATCTACGAAAACGCTGCCAATACGGCTTCCGCAAGGGCAAAAGTCGAATCCGCAGCCGCCCAGCTCGATAAGGTGAGCAAAGACTACGATCGCTATGCAAACCTCGTAACGGATGGTTCCATCACCAAACAACAGTTCGACCAGGCAAAAGCCGACCTGGAAACCGCAAAGGCAAACTACCAGGCCGCACAGGACCAACTTAAGGCTGCGCAAGAGCAGGAAGGCGCTACAAAAAACGAGCTGAGTGTTACCAACACCGGCGTAACCCAGCGCGTTGCGGATGTGGATTATGCCAAGCTGCAATTATCCTATACCAACGTTGATGCCCCTTCGAGCGGTTTGGTTTCTAAAAAGAACGTACAGATCGGGCAGTTGGTTCAGGCAGGTCAAACGCTGTTCTCTATTGTTGATGATAGCAGCATTTATGTAACCGCCAACCTGAAAGAAACACAGCTGGACAATGTGCGCTCGGGCGAGAAAGTTGAAATCGACGTTGATGCCTATCCCGAAATGAAGCTGGATGGTGAAGTTTGGAATTTTTCGCCTGCCACCGGCGCCAAGTTCTCCTTGCTGCCGCCTGATAACGCCACCGGCAACTTTGTGAAAGTGGTGCAGCGTGTTCCGGTTAAAATAAAGATCCATGGAAGCAAACAGGATTTGGACAAACTGCGGCCGGGCATGAGCGTAAATGTCTCCATTTTCATCAAGCAATAAGTATCCGGGCAAGCAGCAAAAGTCACACCTGCCGGCTTACGCAAGTTGTTTTTGACACTAAGATTTATTAATCCATTCAATATTGAAAAATAATGGCTGAAACAGGCTTTAGAAAATGGATCATCACCATCACGGTTATCGTGGCTTCTTTGCTGGAGCTAATCGATACCACGATTGTGAATGTATCCCTGCCCGATATACAGGGCAACCTGGGCGCCACCCTCGAGGACGTAGCCTGGGTAGTAACCGGCTATGCCGTTGCCAACGTTATCATTCTGCCCATGTCGGGATGGCTGGGCAGCCGCTTCGGGCGAAAACAATATTTCATTACCTCTATCATCGTCTTCACTATAGCCTCGTTTTTGTGCGGCAACTCGCACGGTCTTACCGAGCTGGTGTTGTGCAGGATCATACAGGGCATGGCGGGCGGCGGCCTTATCTCCACTTCACAGGCCATCCTTATAGAAACATGGCCGCGTGAGCAGATCGGCACCGCTACCGCATTGTTCGGCCTGGGCGCTGTTGTAGGGCCTACAGTCGGCCCGACTATCGGCGGGTTTATTACAGACCACACCTCATGGCGGTGGATATTTTACGTTAACATTCCTGTAGGTGCAATTGCAGCATTCTGTGCTTACACTTTTGTGCGGGAAACCCCCAAGGACCAAAAAGGAAAGCCCATCGACTGGTGGGGCATAGCCCTGCTGGCGATAGCCGTAGGCAGCCTGCAAACCATACTGGAAAAGGGCGAAGACGAAGACTGGTTCGCTAAAACCTATATTTTGGTGCTTACCGTTTGCGCGGTATTAGGCGTACTGCTGTTTATCTGGCGCGAGTTGAGCATTGATTACCCAATCGTAAATTTCGCCATTCTCCGGCATCGAAGTTTCGCGGTCGGGATGTTTACGTCCTTTATTCTTGGCTTCGGCTTGTATGGTTCGGTGTTCGTGTTCCCGGTGTTTTGCCAAAATCTGCTCGGCTTTACGGCGCAGCAAACGGGGGAACTACTGTTCCCGGGTGGATTATGCACCATTTTTATGATGCCATTCATCGGTAAAATGCTCAATAGAGGGATACCTGCGCAATTCATGGCAACGGTAGGGATGTTTTTGTTCTTCGTGTTTACAACCATGCTCAGCAACTCAACGCTCGAAACCGGCCAGGCCGACGTGCTGGTGCCTTTATTGATCCGTGGCGTTGGGATGGCCTTATTGTTCGTGCCGCTGACCACCCTTGCTATTGCCGACCTGAAGGGGCCGGAAATTGGGCAGGGAACCGGCTTAAATAACATGATGCGGCAGCTTGGCGGTTCATTCGGGATCGCTACACTAACCACCATCATTCATATACGCCAAAGCGTACACCGTAACAACCTGCTCATCAACATTAATCCGTACAACAATGCATTCAATCTAAGGATGAGCCAATACATTGCCGGATTTGAAGCCAAAGGACGCTCGTTGATCGATGCCACCCATATGGCTTATGCGGCTATTGAAGGTGCGGTTACCCGGCAAAGCCTGCTGCTCACTTACGATGATGCCTATTGGATATCTGGCCTGGTAATGCTGTTTTCGATCCCGCTGCTGTACTTGCAGCCGTTCAAAAAGGCGGTAAAACTACCGGTAGACTCCCACTAAAAATAAAAAGCCGTCCGTTTATTAGCGGACGGCTTTCCCCAAAAAACTACAATTAAAATTCTATCACCCCCCGGGTTTCGTAATTCACAAAAAATAAGATTGCAATGCCAGGGTTTATTTAATCTTAAGCGATAAATATAGATGTTTTTTGTTGTAAATAACAAATTTATTTACCGTATAAAACACATTTCATGAAATCCAAATGAAAATTTATTTACTATCCTATCGTTTCGGCCTATAAATATTAAATATAGCGAACAAGACCCCGATTTATTGTAAATTTTGATAACCTGGAAGAGAATTTTCGTCCAAAAAGCAGTGTCGCCCGAATTTCATAAATGCGTTTTTTTAGAAAACCCAATTATAAGTTCCATCGGTCCTGGCATTTCACGACGTATCAGTAAAACCTGTTGTATTATCGCCTGACCAGCGGTCGAAAGTGAGCAAACCGTAGATGAAAAAGGGCTGCACGCTAATGTAACCATTTGATTTCGAGTGCGAAATGGACTGGACTTGAGCATGTCCCCAATCCCGCGATTGGGGATGACAGGCGCGTATTTGGCGTTACCTTGGGTATTCGACTATGTTTCCGGGTAGCAGTGATGTGAACTATTTCATACAGAATTGGGAATATTGCCGATGCTGGAATTATACCGGATATTCCTAACCCTATGTTCCTATAACTTATCAATTATTTAGGTGGGCTTTCTCCGGGAGCCTTACAAATGCATATCTATCCATTTATATAACCTATAGCCAGGAAAGCCATTAACACCTTCTATCCCCAGGTCAAACGTAACGATGTCGTCACCATTACCTCAGTCCTTCTTTTTCCCCGCACTTCCGGACGATTTCGACGACGAACCCGATCCCGAATACATCTTGCTTCCGTTGTCGACAATTATCCCGGCCGAAGTTAATAGCACCCCTGTAAAATCGTCTTTCGAGCTTTCAGTGACCTTAACATCGATAGAATAAGTGCCCCTGTTCCAAAATGCGGCCATCTTTGCCGTATGCTTTGCTGAATCAACGATGACCCTATGGTATCCGTACGACCGCGGAACGATCACACATTTACCCGTCAAAACCGAATCTTTTAATTTCCGGTAATAGGAATTATACCCGGCCGTATCGGCAGCACTATCGAGCGGCGCATGCCTTAACGAAAACAGAAATTTTCCGAGTGTTACATCGGTGTAAAATTGTCCTTCTTTGGTAAGATAACTGGTGGTGAATGTAATTTCAAAATCCAGGTTAAGCTGCTGTTTTTCCAGCGGTACTTTGGCTTTGGCATAACGGACCCTTATGTCTTTTACCTTTAGCTTGAAAACACCGTCGTTAATAATTTGGGCGGCCGAACTGTCATCGGTTTTTACTTCAAACTCTGCATGTACCGCCGTTACATCGTGTTTATCAATTTTTATACACCGGTTCACTTCAAAACCGCTAAATTGCATACCTACCGGGTCGAACGGACCATCAAGCGATGCCTGATCATAAAAATAGCCGTCGTTTCTTGCGCATGTCCAGTTGGCAGTGTATTTTTTCTTGCTCTTACTGATAAGCGTGTCAACCGCGTTTACCCCAAGGGAAATCAAGGTAGTAGCGCCTGCGAAACTCCTGCCCCTGCGAACGCGTGCATCCAGGGTTGGCGGATAACTCTGCACCCTTGCGCCGGCAATCGCATCCTGTACCGCGCCCGTTCCTTTGGGCAGCAAATTAACGGATTCTTTTTTTTGTGATCCGAATTTCGACCCTACACAAGCTGCCTGCGCAAGCAGTGTACAAGTGATAAGGAATACGCCGGTTTTGTTAAATTTCATAAAAATCGCGAATAAGTTGAACGGTAAATTTTATTTTCAGGGTCAAGTTTGTTTGCAAGCTGATAGTGTTTCGCGGCTTCCAGCAAAAAGCCGTTTTTCTCCAAAATAAAGCCAGCCATATAAGCGGTTTCGGCCGGCTCCGTTTTTAACACCGTTTTTAACAGGGAATCAACGGCATTGTCATAAGCTTTTTTTTGCCATATTCTTAAATAACACCGGTTTTTTCGAGGAAGCCGTAAGCCCGTTGCGTTCCAGTAATAAGTACCGGGCGCCTTTAACCCCGATGCGAGCGAATCGAGGTGAAAGCCGCCTGACCTAACATTCATGGTAACCAATGGATTACCTTGTGTTGGGCTGTCAAAGGCCATTAATTGTACCGAAGCAGCCCGGGTATTTAACATGACCTTCAGATCCCCGCGCAAATAGTTAATCGTATCTATAGCAAAGGGCATTCTATCCATCCGGGCGCCCCTGCTCACGGCGCCTATATTGTGAAAATAATCCCGCGGATCGGGTGTTTGACCAGTGAGCTCGTCCCATATAAAGCGACCATAGGCTACTAAAAAGAAACTCTTATCGTCGGCGCACCGCGCCAGCAAGGAGGCCATCCTTACCGTATCAGGCTTGTCCAGCTTAATGGCATGGTGGTTACCGCATATTAAAATTACTTGCGAGCGGGGACCTAAGCCCAACATGTCTTTGCTGTAGAGACTGTCTCCCTTTTTTAAGACGCCCTTTTTGGGCGAATTCATCTTTACAACCGGTCCCTGCGCATAATATACAACAAAATCAGGCGTCGGCGCCGCCGGTCGCAGCAAGTACACGGGGACCATAAACAAAAGCAAGCCTTTTGAAAGATCAATTCGGATACTCATGGTGAAATAAAGTTTTATATCCCTTTTTGTGGTGAAGCCATATCACGCCCGCCTCATAAAAATACAGCACGTCAACGGCCAGTATGATACCGATCAGCGCGCCGCTCATATCAATCTGTTCGTTAAAATCATAAAACAAAAACAAGCCCAGGAAAACAAAAACGACGGACGAGATCAGCTGGGCCAGCTTCGCCGCCAGGTGGAACCAAATATGTTTTTCGATGAAATACGAAATAAAGAACGCCATGTGTACCCAGCAAATAACGAAAGCAAAAAGCCAGTTGAGCCACCAGGCCCAATGCTTAATATAGTTATTGGCAAGCATCATCCGCACAATATTTGCCTGGATAACTACCCCGCTCAGGTCGGGCCAGCTTTTACCCGTAAATGCAGCATTTAACGGCGTGAAATGTTTATCCTCATAGTTTGATCCGGTGGCGATTGAGCCGACTATTACAATTTTACCTTTTAAAATGTTAAAGTCTGTCCGGGAACTATCATCACCACTAATAATGATAAATTTATTCTCATTCCCCGCATAATTGATAGTTTCGACAGGGTGATTCCGCGCCAGCAATTTTTGGTAACTTCCCGGATCAGCCGCTTTTACAATAGCCGCCGAAAAGGATAAATTGGTCTCTGGGGTACCTATATAGGGGTTGAACTGGCGGATAACATTTTGATTTTCCAACGTGAAATTCACAAATCCTTTTTTACCGCTTGAACCTGCCAGGGTGTCGCCCGACCGGTTTTTTACCGAATCAAGCTGGTAAGCGCTCACCACCAGTTTATTGGTGCGAAATATTCTTTTTAACGCCGAATCCTGTTCTTCGTTCTTGGGCTGGTTAAATAAAACATCCACAGCCACTACTTTTGGCTTAGCCTTGCATACTGTATCGATGACCGCCGCGATCCTTTTTCTGTCGTCGTTACCAATGTCTACAATATAGATATCGGTATCTACCGGTATATTTTTATACTTGCTTAGCAGGTTAAAAGCAAGGTCGTTGTAATCAAAGTCCTTTGCCGTCATATCCTTCGGATCAAACAGGCCAATGGCGTTTTCGAGCCTGGCAAAAGTAAAAATCACAACAAACACCAAAATGGTTGCAACCAGGGTATCGCGGCTAAACAAGTATTGCCACACGCTGGTTTTTCTGGATTCGGGAATCACAGCTTTTAGAGGTCTTTTGGATTTGCTCATGCTATAATAAATCAAATCAGTTTCGGTGGGTTCCGGCGGGCTATTTATTATGTAATTAATAGAAGTTAAGCGTAGGACAAGATAATAAATTGATTTTGAATTTTGTAATAGCTATAAGTGGGTATTTTGAGGGTATTGATTGATATTTTGCAAAACAGCCTGAAAGATGCAGCGCCCCATATATTTCCGCAGAAAGTGCGTTCTCATTTAGCAGCAGTTTTACCTGTGACGGATCGATCTTCGGGCCGCCATCGGTTTTAACGAGGTAATCATAAAACACTTGGGCGTCGCGGTCGGCATAATTAAGGCCCTGGATGTTTTTATATTTTGAAATGCCCACTACTACGCCCCAGGTTTTACCGGGTGTACTTTGATCCGCTGTGTTTGCAATAGTTCCACCTTCCGCCACCCCCTGCGCGAAGGTGTGAGCGAAGACCAAACAAAAGCAAAGGGTTAATATTGCTGTTTTCATTGCGGCAAACCATTAATTCTTTCCGGATCAAATGCGCATAAAATTTACCAATTAGAAAATTGCCTTTTTGTATTAATCGGGCATTATTTTGCTAATAGAACGAATTCGCTGCCGGACTGGTCATCGCCGAAACTGCCAATAAGTGGCCCGGAAGGAAGTTTTTTAACATACTCATATAAGTCAGAAGAAGTTAAAATTTTTCCCGTTCCACCTTTTGTTGCCAATACCGCTAACAACCTTAAAGCAAAGGGCGAGTGATGCTGCCTCAGGCCATCCGGAACCGAATTCTTACCCCCCGAAGTAAGCAAAACCCTAGTTTTTAATTTCATTTTGGCTGCAAAGTAATCAGCTGTACCAAGATCCTCATAGGTTTCATTCTTATCCCTTGATTTATTTCGGGCTACCCGTTCGTCAAAGACGCCTCCAAAACAAACGTCCAGTACAATTATCACCTGCTGTGCGGGCAACCTATTGACCATCCTGGAAAGTTTTGAATATTGTATATAGGTATTGCGGTAGGGATCTTGTTTTACCGGTTTTGAGTTACGGCAAACGATGAAGCCATCGTCAAAAAGCTTTTCGTCATAATCACCGTGACCTCCGATGTAAATGATAACTTGGTCGCTGGGTTTTAACTGTTTGGAGAATTCCAAAATATGCTCATAAATGCTGTCGGCGACGGCATCCTTTAACAAGGTAACATTAAAACCGAAGTTGTTTTTTAAGGAGGCGGCGATCTCGCTGGCATCATATACAGGATTATCAAGGTTTTGCCAGTCGGGTTTGCCTTCATAGTTATCAGTCCCAACCACAAGCGCATATTTATTAGACAAGGATGAGGCCACAGTTTTCCTGTCATCCTCCATTATGGTAGCCCCCCTGCTTTTCATCAAGTCTTCGGGCAAAAAATATTTCAGGTCATTTATAAAATCCTTTTCAAAAAAAACATCAAAATACCCGGTTTTAAAGTCATTACAACCTGCTTCGGTCTTAAACAAATCGAACTTAATGGCATCCGCATAAACACCGCCATCAAATAAGCCAAACACATTCAGACTACCGTTCAAATTGGTTAGGTAATAATTGATAGGACCTTGTTCAATTGTTAAATTGTTGCAATTACAGTTGTCAAATCCACTGCTGGTCGGAACGATAAATATCCGGTTCTTTGGGGATAGCGTAGCTATTGTGGGGCTTGTTTCAATCAGCGCACGGATAAATTCACGTTGAAAATCCTTGGTAGCGCCCGCCTCTGTAATAAATAACTGGTTATTTGCCGGTATAAACTGAAGCAAACCCTTTAATGTGTCTAAAGAAATTCCTTTCTGCCTTATCTCCTTGTCATCGTTGATATCCGTCAGTCCATAAGGCACAAACCAGGTTGTCATTTTTCCTGTGCTATCGGGCAAAGGCTTGCAATACCCTGAAAAGTTAAAAATAAAATAATCGTCAGCCTTTGTATTGGCTATTGCCTTGTTTATTGCATCCTCGATGTTTGCCTTAGTAGCTGTTTGATTCTGCAATAAAACGCTTGTGAGTTTATTTTGCCCGGAATCAGTTGTTAAATCCTTAAATTGGCTGTTAAAATAAGCCGTATACGATGCCGCATCATTAGCGCTGTTTTTAAAGCTCAATTGAGAATTGCCGGAGTAATAATATTGGCTTACCCCAACCGAAAGCACAAAAGCGTTGCCGGATAGCTTGATTGCTGGCAACACACCGGTTTTATCTAATACAGCATCTTCGTTATTTTCAAACAAGAATTGAGTTTCGGCACTGAGGTAGCCAGGCGTTTGTGGTGTTAGATTTTTCGCTATTGAATCACGGACAGCCTCGTAAAGCTCTGTTGTGTTCTCCACCAGCGGGTTAGAAATATTCTGACAAAGGGAATAAGTCAAACTACCATAAGATTGACCGGTGGTTACATCAAAAGTTTCCTGATCATCTTCGTCCTTTTTGGATGCGGTGTAAATAAAAGTTGGCGCCCCGGTTTGTTTAGCCAGGTTGAATAAAATATCATTTTTTTCTCCTCTAAATGTTGTTTTATTAAGACTTTCCTTCGTGCTGTCCGGTCCCGAAAGCAAATAACCGGCGTGACTAACGTCCAACGATAAATACAACTGGCCGGCAGGGCCTACCTTTGATTTTAACTCGTTTAAAAAGGTCTGTAAGTCTTGTTGTGTTAAATAGGTTCTGATTGCCTCTTGAAGAAGGGAATCGGAAACAGTCTTGGTCATTTTGCCATGATACTCAGGCTTCCTGCTGTTATATAGGGGAATGAACAAAGAGGAAGAGGTGTCTGATCTATATACCGCCCCGTTACCTGAAAAATGTATAAAAGCGATGTCGCCTTTATTAATTGAGTTTACAAAATGCTGAAATGATTTAATAATGCCGGTTTTCGCAATGTGGGAGTCTGATTCAACATAAATATTTTGGCTTTCGAATCCTTTTCCTTCTAAGGTGCTTTGCAACAAACTAATGTCGTTACTAGCGCTTATGGCCGGCCAGTCGGAATAAGGCGAGAATTTCCCACTTCCGAATAGAAATGCCTTTTTATTATCATTAATCTGTTTATTAGTTAAAATAGTTTTAACAATTTTCCCATGTTCATATAATTCACTTTCGGTTACGATGCCCTTTTCATTTATGGCCTTGTATATTCCCGTTAATTGCCCTCCTTGTATTGTAAAGGTTTTATATATCTTCCCGTCTGGATAAAACTCGGCGTAAGTCGTGTCTTTTATAATGCCTTTTTGGTATTGCCTTTCGATGCGAAGGCTGCCATTACCGTAATATACAATATCTTTCCCTTGTTTGATCAATTTAGAATTGGGGTTATACCAAAGGCTGTCTCCCAATTTTTCCCCTTTTGAATCTTTATATATCTGGACGTATTGTGTCCGCGATAGGACTGCCCCTGATTGATAAAATCTTTGCATTTCTATGATCTTATTTGCGGCGTCTAGCAAGCTAGCCTCCAACAAAATATTACCTTTTACGGATATGGCAATATATTTGTATACTGATCCTAGTGGGCTTTTATAAAAGCAGACAAAAAAAATGATGTTATTATTATTAACTTGGGCATCAATGTACTTTTTGTTTAACTGGCCAATTTTTAAAGCTTTTGTATAGACTGTGTCAGGATATTGGTCTTTTAAAAAATAGGCTTCAACTGAATCGGGTTTTTGACTGCCTGCATAATATTTATAATTTTCCTTTAACACAGTAATTGAAGTTGCACGAGGCACAATGGCTCCAGCTTTTACGTCACCATAGCTCGCCAAAATAAAAATTACAATTACTAAATTTTTAAAATAGCGCATAATCGCAAGTTATTTGTTTAGTCTTTCCGCACAATATCAAAATACAAATTAAAGGTGCTTCCATTGGCGTCGTTGTTATCAAGCTCAACGCCGGCACCCCTTTGCAATGGCCTATCGTACGATTTTTGAACTAATTTTTCCAATATCTTCAAATTGCCGCCTCTTGAGCTAACGCCACGTGTTGTGGCGATATCCTCCATATTGATCAAATCGGTTGAAACGAATATCTTAAATGTCTCTTTTCCGTAAGGCGGAGATATGGTAATGACAGAATTAAAAAGTTTCGATGTTCCGGCTGGGAACAACAACTCTTCGGGTGTTATACGTTTTGCCTGATTGGGTAACAATGGATTTATTACACCATCAGGTTGTAAATCAAGGATATTAACGTAAACGTCCTGTTTGCCATTGTTGGTAATCAAAAGCCGAAATTTGTCACCATTTTTAAATGTATAGGATTGATCGGCAGACCTGTTTTTTGAAGATACCACAGCGCCATTTCCAACGGGGATGAGTTTAATATCTACCATCGCGTCGGTATCCTTAAGCTTTATATTTTCTAAATAGGTGTATTGTATGTAGCGCGCTATTTTTCTTTTAAGCCCTGCTGTATCACGACCCGCAGATTTTATTGTATCAAACAACACTCCGGTGTGTGCAATAATTATCGAATCAAGGTGGTCTCCTTTTACAATTTTAATATCAGGTGATCCGGCGAATGACACTATTGGCAGTGTTGTCAGGTTGTGCTTAATGTTGCGGACTTCAGCTTCTGAAAAAGCCGGGGCAGAATTAGCACGTCTTGTCATACTCGACGAAATGCCTATTTTTAACTTAAAATTATCATAAACGGTAGAATTAACAAACACCCAACCGTCCACAGGATTTTTGAGGTTGACAGGCTTATTAAAAGTAGCCTCCGAAGTAAATAATGTGGCCCTCACCACGCTTCCTGTATCGATTGGTTTCGCATTTTTTGGATCATTTGTTCCCGAGGGATATAGTGAAACCTTTGCGCCGGAGTCAAGCCCCATTATTTTACCGCCGCGAAGCGTTAGGTTGTTATCACTTATTTTGTTGATTTCCAAATAGGGCTTTTGCGTAATGATTTTGCCCCCAAACAACAATCTGTCGGCGCCATTGCCAGCCAATACCGGGTGTTGGTTGGGAACATTTTCGTATAGTATCGACTGTATTTGTGCAAACAGTGACCGATAAGTGATATCGCTTTTTGTATCTTTTGTGAGGTTGAGAAATACCTTGCTGATTGCGTAACTTAAAGAGCCGAGGCCGTTCCCATTTTCATCCTGCATTTCGCAATCCAATTCATCGGCACGGGCCGCTCCAAATACAACATAGGTAGCCAGATTTGGATCGTTCATTTTCGGATCGGCGTCATTTCCGAAAACTGTTGCTAACGCCGTTTCATTATTGCTTTTAGAAGTGAAGGAAGGTGTAACCAATGCACTATGCCCGCCTCTTATCCTGGCGCTGCCACGGGTACCGGCACCGGCGTGGCACAAGTCCAAAAAAACAACCAGGTCGCCATTCCTGCCAAGCTTTGCGCGTAACTTATCCACATAGGCGCCGAACATATCTTCACGATAATAGCCCGGGAAAAGGCTTTCTATATATTCCTGGGTGTATGGTCTTTTATCCGCATCGGGCAGTTTGGCATCATAGGGTACGATACACTCTTCCAGTCCGTCAGCCTTATGCTTTTTTAAGTCTTCAATTTGCTCACCATGGGACGAAAAATGGATAACGTCGACGTCTCCCGGATTGGATATTGCAATCAATGCTTCCAAAGCCGTGGATATACCGTTTACAGTGGCATCCTTATCGTGAACAACTTTGATGTCCTGAAATTTTTGCGCCATTAGCGCTTTTTCGACTAACAACGTATCATTATCGCTTGAAATCTTTTGCCAGCCACTTGCTTTCGGATAATCGCCAATCGCGAATATCAACGCATGTTTCGTCTGGGCAAAAGACAGTTGCCAAACGAGTGTTACTGTTATCGTGAGTATGATTGCGTTTTTATTTCGCATGGCGTTTTTTTTTAAAGTGGTTAAATTATACCATGATTAATTCGAAAAGCCTTATCGCAGTTGTGTCAAACATTTAATTTCTGCATTACCATGCGGTGAATTGGCAAATGGATCGCAAAAACCAGGCACTCTACGACTGACCTATTGACAATTTATTTTTTATTTAGGTGTTATATCAAAATATAAATTAAAACTACAGCCATCGGAATCGCTGACGCTTTCGGGCTCTCCGCCACGGGCAGTGTAAGTTTTTTTAAATAGCTGCACAAAAGGATGAAGGTTACCCCGCGAGGTACCATTTCGCTCTCCTTCAGAACTGGCGAGGTCCTCCATATCTATAACATCGGTCGACGCAAACACCTTAAATATTTCTTTTCCGTATGGCGGATGGATTGTTACCTTGAACCTATTAAATAGAACGGATTTTCGCGCAGGTATTCTTAATTGTTCCGGTGCGATTCCAGACCCTTTACGTGGATGCTTTATTGGCAGAATTGCATTTACAATACCGTTTGGCTGCATATCTATCACATTGAAATAAACGTCTTCGTCACCATTGTTTTTTACCCAAAACGTAAATTTATCGCCATCTTTAAACGCATAGCTGGTATCTTTTAAGGCTATCTTGGAGCTGTCAGGCTTGCCGTCTGCTTTTAACGGGATCAATTTCATTTCCAGCTTTATATCAGGATCGTCTACGTTTAAATCCCGTAAAAAGCCGTACTGAATGTATGACTGAA